>Ga0209204_1000289_pt1 | contig 57378 bp, 53 predicted proteins | sample AD_JPNMR2_MetaG_FD_184425 | JGI IMG/M metagenome (GOLD analysis project Ga0209204, IMG submission 184425) | Active sludge microbial communities of municipal wastewater-treating anaerobic digesters from Japan - AD_JPNMR2_MetaG (SPAdes) (version 2) | ecosystem: Engineered > Bioreactor > Anaerobic...
GCCTTCATGCCACAATCCTTTTTCATCCCGATAATGCCATACATGGTCATTGCATGCTTTTTTGTAAAACTCATAATGTACGCGCACCTCATCATTAATTGCATCAGCAATTTTAAGCCTGTTAATAAAACGGCATAACTTCCACAGTGCTGCAATATCTTCCCTGCTAAAACCTTCACCAAATGAATACAAAGCACTGCCTCTGCACAATCGCCTGTCATCAGGCACTCCCATACTTTCAAATAGTCGTACCCCTGGCAGCATATAGAGTGGGGAAAAGCCTATTATCACAGGCAACGAAGCTAAAAAAAGAATATCATCGATACATGTTTTAACAGTAGCACCAGGCAACCCTGCAATGATATACACTATTACCCTGACATTGCCTGCACTCTTCCAGGCAATGTCTTTAATAATCTCCTGTAAAGCGGGACGATTGTGTTGCTTAACAACCTCTTCATATGATGAAACAAGCGAAAGATTGAATTCTAAAAATCCAGCATCCAGGGCATCATCAAACACCGCATATAGATTGGGAGCTGTTACACCATTCATACATAAGAAATACATTCCTTTATTATGGTAGTATTTCATGAGCGATAGTAACTGTTTAGCAAACTTCCTGTTAAATAAAAAGTTATCATCCTCAAAATTGACTATTTTCACTCCGTGTGCATACAGGTATTCAAGTTCTTGCTGTATGGAATCAATGGTGCGCTGATAGTAGCGATACCGAGAGTGAATTGAACAAAAATCGCAGTGATACACACAACCTTTACTACAAATAATATTGGCTATCCGTTTACCATAATATGTATACCAGGTTTCACGATGCGGAAATGTATGCATAAAGAATTCATTGACCGATGAGTTGTCACTATCAATGAGTTTAGGAAGATGTGAAATGTTCCCATTTGAAGAATATATTTCCTGGAGCAGTATAGGCAATGTCAACTCGCCATCTCCACGAATATAAAAGTCAGCCCTGCCATTTACCAGAATGTTTGTATCAGCCCACACAGCCCAGCCTCCAACAATAACTATCGCCCCTGTTTCATTTTTAATTCTTTCTACAAGCACCTCCACGTCATGATGATAAGCTGAAAATAAAGAGGTAATACATACAACATCATATTCATTTTCTTTTATATATGTAACGATTGTATTATAGGAATATCCAAATCGTTTAAATCCATGGAAAAGGCTAAACCATGATGTATCTTTTACATACAGATGATGAAGGTAATTGAAAACTTCTGGTGTTGTAATTACTTTAGAAGTACCTTTGTAACGCGCATCAAAGATCGTAACAGTAAGCCAATCATAGTGTGCTAATGCTTCTTTAATGTATAAAAGACCCAATGGTTCTGAACGGTGAAAGCTATAATAGAAATCAAATATTGGTGGTGATACCAACAGTACCTTGAGTGACATAGTATTTACTGCTTTATCTTAGTTCCGCGGAAAAGGATACTTGTTCGCCCTATCTGTATTTCATCCCAGTCTGAGAGAGGTTTAGGACGCAATAATTTTTTATTGTTTAAAAATGTGCCATTATCGCTTGCAAGGTCAAAAAGATAGTAGGTATTCCCAATTTTTTTAATTTTTGCATGTTTCAGGGAAACAGCATCATCGTTGATAACAATCGCATTTTCTTTATCTCTGCCTATCGTTACCTCATCCCATATGAGAGGAAATTTCTTCCCTGTTTCAGGTCCGCTTTTCTCAACCAGCCATGCATTTGTATAACTGTATTCAGGAGATGTTGCAAGAAGCAGTGTATCTGTATCTTTTTTTACAGCATCATCTTTTTCATAGAGCATAGAATAGTATCTTTCAACGGGCTGTGGTATTCGTTGCATGCTTACAAGCTCAACGATCTGTTTCCATTTATTTATTAATACCAGAATAACAATAACCAGCGCTATCACCAAAAGCACAACAATCCCTGCCAGCACCACAAATGGCAGATCAGTATGTATTGTATATGTATTCTTTTGAAAAGAGTATTTTGCATATCCCGTATCATTATCCTGTATGCCTTTGTGTTTAAATTGTACTTCTATGGGATGAATGGCATCATCATGTTTATTTGTTTTAAACGTGATTTCAAATGGTATGGTATGTAGCATGCGTGATTGCAGTACATTAATTACCGCTTCTTCAACTCCCGCAGTAGCAACAAATAGTTTCCCTTTGGTAATTTTACTTAACCTGCTTACTGCAGCGGCTTTTGAACACCGTTCAGGGACAATGGTAAAAATGGGAATTGTATGTTCACGGGCATTATTGACAACATCATCAGGGAACATAAAACTGCCTTCATCTTTTCCATCGGTTAGCAGAATAATGGATTTTCCCCCCTTTTGGCGAGCTAATTCTTCTGTGGCTGCAAACAAACAATTATAAAGCTTGGTTCGTTTGCCATGCTGCTGTAAAGATTCAATTATTTCTATGTAATTGGTCGTATCTTTTGAAAATGGAGCCAGTGTTACAACTTCATCATTAAACTTATATACAATAAACGTATAATTGCCTTTACTTCTTTTTATAATGTTTATGGCTATTTTTTTAAGCCTTAAAAAATTTTTCTTTGATATACTCTTGCTTGCATCAATACACAGTGCAATATATGTATCTGTATCCAGTGAGTTTACAGTAAAATCATTGATATGTGTATTATCTTCGACGATGGCAAAATTTTCCCTGCCAATAGTACTAATCTGAATCCCTTCAGGGTTGCGTATAACACCCTTTATGGTAATCTCAGGAAATAAATCCACACTGATACGTTCAATCGACACAATTGGCCCTGCAACCAGCACACCTGGTATATAAAGCAATACTGTGACTACAACCACAACTGCATATGTTAGTTGTTGTTTCATAGATTTTTTCATAATAACAAAATGTAATAAAAAATTTATTTTATAAACTCATTACTACTAATCAAACCAGGCTTGACACATTTATCCTTCTGGAAAACTTCTTCCTAAAATTAACTCACGTGATAGTATTAAAACAGATAAACAGTAACGATATGTGTACTATATATAGTATCGGTATAGATGAATGGGCAGTACAATCAAATTTTACTCGTGAGCACAGTCTTTAACCTGACCCTGTAAAAGTTTGACAGCATGCGGTAGTGCATCCTGTATAACCTCTAAATTTTCCACAACAGCTTTTGGGCTTCCTGGTAGATTAATAATAATTGAAGAGCCCCTGATACCCGCTATTGCCCGTGACAGCATAGCATGTTTGGTTATTGCAAGGGAAGCATGGCGCATGGCTTCCGCAAATCCTGGAGCATAGCGTTCAATCACATCAGCGGTTGCCTCAGGAGTGACATCGCGGGGAGCAAACCCTGTTCCTCCTGTTGTTAAAATACAATTAATATTCTTTGCACACAGGTCCCGTAGCGTTTGTGCAATCACTTCGCGCTCATCAGGAACAATACAAAATTCAACCACACTATATTTCCTGCTCCTGGCCCACTCTTCTATTGCCTTGCCAGAAAGGTCCTCGCGCTCTTTTCGGTAGGACCTGTCACTTACCACAACTATCGCAATACTTATCATACTATCCCTCTATCTCTATACTTTTTACAGTAAGCTCCCTACCTGAAATGATGGTTACATTAGGAGAATTACATTGTGGGCAACTAAATTGCCAGTCATTTTTATTAAAGTGAAACTCATTGCCGCAATCATCACATTTCAGTGATGCCTTCACCATTTCAACAACCAGTTCAGCTTTCTCCGCAATGGTATCCTTACTTACAAAATCAAAATATGTCTGCATCCATTCAGGAATATAATCAGACAATTCCCCCACCAGAAGATGTATTTTAGTTACCTTGCTTGCACCATTTTGTGATGCATGCTGAACAACAATATCAAGGACATTGGACATGATGGATAATTCGTGCATTGTTTCCTCACAAACGCTAATCGTTTTTATACAATATATCGATATGTAAATATGAACAATCTATTCTACAATTTTTGTAACCGATAGTTACTATGCAAAAAAAAATTGATTCATATATTACCCATAACATTCATTATATCGATTTCTGCATCGGGCAACTAAAAAAAGATATTGAACTCTTACCAAATAGAACCGATGCCATTACAGAAATACTGGAACATATTCTTTTCCAGAAAAAACTAACACTCCCATTATCAAATGAGGGAATCACAGCATGCAACGACCTTGCAAGAGTACTGACTCAATGGGACATAATACAGCATGGCGATCTGGCAGGGTATATTTATCAGAATATCAAAGATACAGATGACAAAAAAAAGAAAGGGCAATACTTTACGCCACCTGCTATTGTACAGTACATGGTTGAACATGCGCTGCAATACCACGACAATCCTTTTACAGTTAAAATTCTGGATCCTGCCTGTGGATCTGGTCAGTTTTTGATTTATATATATCAATACCTACTGGAACTCTACAAACAGCATGGCATTTCTCACGAGGATGCTGCATACACCATCTGTCAAAATAATCTATTTGGCTATGATATTGATCCTGTTGCCTGCATGATTGCACAGTGGAATATACAAAAACTTTCTGGGACCCATACCAACATTTTCCACAGAGACATGCTTTCAACAGACGATCTTTTTAATAAACATAATTCCTTAGTATTTGATATCATTATTGGCAACCCTCCCTGGGGCGCACATTTTACACATGAACAAAAGCAATATTTCAAACAGCATTATTTTTCAGCAATAAGTGGTATAAACAGTTTTACGTTATTTATTGAACGGTCACTTTCACTTTTGCATGAACGCGGTATTTTGTCATTTTTAATCCCTGAAGCATACCTCAATATTAAAGCACATCAGAACTCACGGCAAATAGTACTTTCAAATACTGTGATTAAAGAAATAGTACAATGGGGAGATTGTTTTAAGGGAGTGTATGCACCTGCCATATCGCTTACTGCTCAAAAGGAGGAACGGGAAGAAATTCGAAAGAAACATATTGTTCACATAAAGCATGCAAAATCATTAACAACTATCGCCCACATGATACCCCAACAAATGTATTGTACTACCCATGAATCTATTTTTCCCATCAATTATACCCGTAAGGCGGTTGCACTATTAGAACACATTCATACACTATCATATATTACATTACAAGACAGAGTAAAATTTTTTCTTGGCATTGTCACTGGCAACAACGACTACCATATAAGCACAATCAAAGACTCAAGACATCCTGACCCAATAATCATAGGTAAAGATGTAGAAAAATTTCGTATTAATTTCAGCAATCACTATTTTAAATACAATGTATCCACATTACAACAGGTTGCTGAACAGCAATGTTACCTTACAAGAAATAAAATTCTATATAAATTTATTGGCAGACACCTTACCTTTGCCGTTGACCCGCATGGATCATATACACTTAACAATGTTAATGGTTTTATTCCACTGTCACCACAGCTGGATCCCGATGTTCTTGTAGCTATTTTAAATTCTCGCCTACTCCAATATATTTATGAAACTCAATTTTTTACTGTTAAAGTCTTACGTGGTAATCTGGAGAAACTACCAATAAAAATCATTAATTCTACAAACAAAAAGCTTATGAAAAAATTATCTTTAGAACTCAGGGAAGAAGCTGACAGAGTTAAACGAAAAATATTAATGGATACAATTGATGATATTGTTTTTCATGAATATAGGATTAATGATATGCTTGCACACCATATCCATGAAAGCATTACCAGAGGTATTTCAATAGCATAATAATTATTAATTTGAACAACTCTTAAAAATTATTACCCCATCTACAGTATCATCATTCTTTTCATCAATAAACGCGATCCCCTTTAATGAATACATATAGATTGACCCATCTGCATCTTTGAGAACTTGCATTCCTTCATTGCCATAATTAAATATTATTGCCATTATACCTTTTGATACCCGCACTCCATCAATTAAAACACCATATGAGTCCCATACAACAACAAATGATACTCTGCCATTATAGAATCCTATGATTGTTAAAGGATTCCGGTATGTATATAAATAATGAAAAGGCAATGAAGCTTCAGATTGTATTTTTAACACATCCTTTAAAAAATCATGTGTTACATGTTGTGTCTTTTTAAAAGGATTCCCTTTTATTAATAGAACTTCCTGTTCAGACATATCAATCACTGTAGATGATGCCCCAATGCCAGGTATAATCAGCGTTTCATCTTTCACTATCATACTGTTCAGTTGTCCTTGAGGTATTTGAGCATTAATTCCTGTGAGAGGAATAAAATACACTAACAACATACAAAGAAGAAATTTCTTTTTCATATAGCTCACGATCTTATATTCCTTAAACTCTCAACTTCCCTTTTTACAACAGCATGTTTTCGTGGATAGTTTGCTGGTGTATACCCATCTTTCAAAAATATCAAACCTTCATATAGTTTAAGCTTTTTGGCTTCTTCTAGGGTTACCCTATGACCGCCAAGATTAAGAGAATGCTTCGTTAAATAGTCCGTTAATACTGTTATATCATGTTTATTGGCATTTTTTTCTTCATGCAATTTATCACATCCATACTCTGCTATTACTTCATCATTACTGCATACCGTTTTATTGTTTTCAAAACCTTTTTCATACAGATTAAAGGAATAATATATATACAGCCATCCTCCCGGCTTTACAAAAGGCAATCCATACTCAAGTGCCATAAGCGGGTGAGCAAAAGCACGTGCCACAGCAAAATCAAAGCTATCCCTGTAGGCCTTTTCTTTTGCTATCTCCTCTACCCTGCCCTGAATTACCGTAACGATGTCATTTATACCCAATGTATTTATTGCATTCAGCAGGAATTTAATTTTTTTATTATTTGAATCTACCAGAACGCCTTTTATATTGCCACCAAAATACAGCAAAAGTGGAATTCCAGGTATCCCCGCACCAGTGCCAATATCTATAAACGATGTTCCACGTGGAACATTCACATGCTTCAAAGGCGTTATGCTTCCCAGAATAAGTTCGTTGTAAATGGATTCTGTATCCTTTAATCCAGTAATATTAGTCGTTTTATTATGTTCATATATAAGTCGTGCATATTCCTTCAGCTTTCTGTTTATTTCATCAGGTATGATTACTGTATTTGAAATTGTCATACTTACTATTCTCTTGTATCTAGATTTAGAAATAATTATGGATTTGTTATAATAGAATTTATTCCTTACTTCTTTGCAACGATCTTTTCAATTAAAAACAATAATTATTTTCATACTTCCATTCTTTTTTTCAATATCTATTTCATATCTGTTTTCTATATGTATCAATCAACCTGTATATTGTATTATTATGTAAAATACATAAACATATTAATTATATACTGTTTATTTTCATATAAATGCAATTACCTTGAGGAATAATGGTTTTTTTATTTAATCAATATTTTTGCAGCCATTAATAGCTTTTTATGAGATAGTATATATTTATACCAATCCTTTTCTCATGTTTTTAATCATTACTTCACACAATATTATACTATTCAACTATTTGATTAAATTTTATTTTCGGGTTTGCAAGCACCTTGTCGAGCGTTGGCAGAATCATTTTGATATTTACATTGCAGTGACACTCTATCATCATGTAATGGGTTTGTGAGTAAACTGAAGTAAAGGCAAAGCAGAACATCTGGCATAGATATCCTTTAATAATTAGATATTGATAATCCTCATCACGATTTGCAATTGAATATGTAAGAATAATAATGTAGAATATTTCTCAATAACCTTTTTTATACAGCCTTAATTTCAGTATTATATTTATTCGTTATCTTTCAGGGGATTTTAATGTGACATAATGTTCCACGTGGAACATTCAATCTCAGGAATCATATTATAAACCATATATGTACAAAATTAGCAACTTAACCGGATTGTTTTCTGTGTAACGATTCAAGATGTACCAGAATTATTGATATATCTGAAGGATCAACGCCTGAAATACGAAGCGCCTGCCCTATGGTTTCAGGCCTTATTTTTTTCAGCTTTTCCCGTGCTTCATTCTTAAGCCCAATGATTTCATCATAATTGATGGTTTCGGGTATTTTTTTGTTTTCCATCTGTTCCAGCTTTTTTATACGCTCCAGGTCCTTCTTTATATAGCCTTCATACTTTATGTTCATCTCAACAATCTTTGCTTCCTGTTCATTCATTACAAGGCTACTATCGCTTTGTATAATAGATGGCAACACATCATCAAGACTGATTTCTGGTCTTCGCAAAAGTTTTCCGGCTTGTATCTGGCTTCGTTCTTCTATTGCAATCTGTTTATTATGAAGGATTTCCTGTAACTTATCATCAATAACAATAGAAACTGTATTAATTCTATCTGTGAGCTCCTGAATTCGTTTATACTTTTCCACTGTCTTTTCATATAATTCTTTATCTATCAGGCCAATTTCATATCCATAGCGCATTAACCGTTCATCAGCATTATCCTGCCTCAGGAGCAACCTGTATTCAGCCCGTGAAGTAAACATCCTGTATGGTTCATCTGCACCTTTATTAACCAGATCATCTATAAGGACGCCAGTATATGCTTCTGAACGCTGTAACACAAGCGGTGGCATTCCTAACAGCTTATTGCCTGCATTTATTGCGGCAATAATACCCTGTGCAGCAGCTTCTTCATATCCTGATGTTCCATTTATTTGCCCTGCATGGTATAAGCCTTTAACTCTTTTTGTTTCCAGTGTGTGGTACAACTCTACAGGAGGCACATAATCGTATTCAACAGCATACGCTGGCCGCATAACCTGCACTTCTTCGAGCCCCGGTATGGTTCTTATCATCTCTAACTGAACATCTTCAGGTAATGAGCTTGAAAAACCATTAATGTAGTACTCATTGGTGTGCAAACCTTCTGGTTCTAAAAAGAGTTGATGCCTGTTGCGTGAAGAAAACCGTACAACCTTATCCTCAATTGAGGGACAATACCGTGGTCCTATCCCCTGTATCTTGCCTGAATATAATGGAGAAAGATGCAGATTATTGGTAATAATTGCATGTGTTTTTTCAGTTGTATAGGTAATATAGCAGGGTACCTGTTGACGATTAATGGAATGTGTTCTATATGAAAATGGTACCGGTACCGGATCAGGATGCTGTACTTCACATTTGCTAAAATCTATTGAATTACCATTTACCCTGGGAGGTGTTCCTGTCTTTAACCGCTTAACAGGAAATCCCAGGCTACGTAGTGAATCTGAAAGCTTCTCAGCCGAGAAATCACCCAACCTGCCCGCCTTTTCATTATAATTACCAATATGGATAAGCCCTTTCAAAAATGTACCTGTACATACAATCACCGCTTTAGCTACATGCTGCTGTCCGCGTATTGTTTCAACACCCTGTACCTGCCCACCTTCTACAATAATTGCATCAACTATATCCTGAATAACAGTTAAATTCTTCTGTTTTTCAAGAACTTCCTTCATACGTAACTGATATTGCTTTTTATCTGCTTGAGCCCGCGGCGCCCACACTGCAGGACCTTTGCTTTTATTGAGCATCTTATAATGAATACCTGTCTCATCTATTGCAAGACCCATTTCCCCACCCAGGGCATCAATCTCTTTCACTAAATGTCCTTTTGCCAGCCCACCTATGGCAGGGTTACAACTCATCTGACAGATAGTATCAAGGTTGCCTGTCAACAATAACGTTGCAAATCCACGGCGTGCCGATGCCAGTGCTGCCTCAGCTCCTGCATGTCCTGCACCAATAACAATAATATCAAAATACCGTATCATTGTAGTATATATCTCTTAAACATTTTCAATAAATATGCTTGAATTAAACATAGAGTGTGAGTACTATTATCAATTAATAATACCTTTTTTTACCATGCAAAAAAATTTTTTTACTATATTACACAGTGGGGGTACCAATGGCTGTAGATAAACGTACCATTTTAAAACATATCCATATCCAGAAGGGTGATATAACAAAAATGGAAGTTGATGCGATAGTTAATGCGGCAAATCCTTCATTGCTTGGCGGAGGTGGTGTTGATGGCGCAATACACCGTGCCGCCGGCCCACAGCTATTAGAAGAATGCAGGACATTGGGTGGTGCTCAACCCGGAGAAGCCAAAATTACAAAAGGCTACAGGCTTAAAGCTAAATATGTCATTCATACACCTGGCCCAGTGTACCGTGGAGGAAGTCACAATGAAGCTGCTATATTAAGAAATTCCTATTATAACAGCATGAGACTTGCAAAGGACAATGGCTGTACATCCATTGCATTTCCAGCTATTTCCACCGGTGTGTATGGATACCCAAAAGAAGAAGCATGTAGTATAGCGTTATCAACTATCATTGAGTTCATGGAAAAAGAAAATTTTTTAATAGACGTGTATTTTGTGCTTTTTGATGATGACAATTATGCAATCTATACAAAACATTTACAGGAGCTTTCGTAAATGAACTATTGTGAATCGCTGATATACAATTCCAGGAAACATAAAAGTATTGTGTGTATGGGGCTTGACCCGGTACTTGAAGATATTCCCATTAGAAAGGATTCTATACGCAATACTATTGTAACCTTCTACGAGGGTATACTTAACAAATGTTTGCAACACCATATTTACCCCGCATGTGTAAAGCCAAATTACGCTTTTTATGCACAGTACGGCATTGAAGGTTTGCATGCCTTATGTGATGTCATTACGTTATTTGGGAATGAAGGACTCCCAGTGATTCTTGATGTAAAGCGAGGTGACATTGGGAAGACTGCTATGGCCTATGCAAAAGAAGCCTTTGAATTCTTTAAAGCAGATGCTGTAACCCTTTCACCATATTTAGGATTTGATTCAATACAGCCATTTACCAGCAACTATCCTGACAAAGGATACTATATTCTTGTTAAAACCTCCAATAAAAGCTCTTCAGAAATACAGGATATTGTTGTCAACAATGAACCGCTTTATTTATTAATTGCAAAAAAACTTATTGAGTGGTATGCTCCAGGTATTGGTGCTGTAGTAGGTGCAACATTTCCTCAGCAACTCAATAATATTATCACAGTATTTGAAGAATCCGGAAAAGATATCCCACTTCTCATCCCAGGCATTGGTACTCAGGGAGGTGACATGGAAGCAGTAATAAAAATATTAAACAACTCAAAAAACAAAGGCTTACATCGAGTCAATGCTTCAAGTAGTATTAACTATGCATATAAGGAATCACAATACCATACCAAAAATTTTGATGAAGCGGCAGTTGAGGCATTAAAAATATTAAATGAAACACTGGGATATTAACGAATAATGACAACAACAATAGAAAAAAATTATCAGATTTTTATTGTTTCAAAAGATGAAGACGCTGTCAGTGCGATTACTAAGGTTTTTTCAGATTCTTTATATACTATCACACTTACAAAAACTGGCATGGAAGTGTTAAGCCTCATCTCTTACAAATTGCCTCATATAATTTTAATTGGTACCGATATTACCGACATCAATGCATTTGAGCTTGTCAGCCTTATAAAGAAAAATTCTATAACACGTTATGTTCCCTGCATAGTCTTTGGGTATAATAATGAAATACAGGATAGAATTTCAGCTATTGATTCAGGAGCCGATGGATACCTGCCTTTACCATTTAAAAATGAGGAGTTGTATTCCCTGGTACATGCAAAACTGATACAGCATGATGAACTGTATCTATTATCAGTAACCGACGACCTCACCGGCCTTTTTACCCGCAAAGAATTTTTCCGTCGCTTTTCATTTGAGATAGAAAGCAATATTCATAGCTGTGTTTCAATAGCAATTATAGATATTGATCACTTTAAAAATATTAATGATACCTATGGTCATCCGATCGGAGATATAGTCCTGATTCAGTTAGCCAATATACTGAAATCACTGCAATCAGATAATTATACACCTGCACGATTTGGTGGGGAAGAGTTTGTTGTTATTTTCCCTGGTGTTCAGGCAACAGAGGCAAAAAAAATTATAGACCGTATCAGACTCCAGTTTTCAAGCATCAATTTTAAAACAAATATCCCTGATAAGACATTTTCAGTCAGCTTTTCTGCCGGCATTTCAGAATACCCTTCAATGGGCACCAATTTATCAGAATTATTGTCACGGGCAGATCAGGCATTATACTCAGCAAAAACTGATGGGCGAAACCGTGTCTATACTTTCAGTCCAATCATGTCCCGAAATGATAAATTCTGGGAATATATTAAAACAAATAAAATAATAAAAAACATCTTCATTGACCCATTTCTTCACGAACCTGTTACAGGATATCACTACATTCCAGTTGTCTTAGAAAACTTACTTTCATCTGAAACAGCAATAGATGCTATAGGTGTGTTAATAATTAAAGTGTTACCACTAGTTGATTTTTACCAGTACCGGGGATATAAAAATTTTGAATATGATATTGAGAATATTTCTTTGCTCATCCCCAAAATTTGCGAGATACATTTTCCATACGAACGATATGTAACTGTTTCAGATCTTTATGATTATGAGATAGCAATACTCTTCCCATTTCCATCATCATTAAAAACTAATGTTTCAGAATTCACCAAACTCTGCAAAGAACTTGTACTGGATATATCACTGCAATCAATACATCATCATGTTGAAATTCAGTATGCACATGGTGTTGTCCCATTTCATAAACATCTGGCCAGAAAAATACTTCAGGAAATAAAGTCAATTAAATCCAATTTCTCACCCCTGCTATCACTTGCAAATGAAGCAGAAATTATTTCCTCTTTTTGGCAGACAATTCATTCAAAGAAAGATATCAGTGATTATATATTTTTATTACCAGTATATAATACTGAATTTGCTCGATCAATGTGTCATGTATTCAGCAAGCAGCTGGTATCGGCAAAAAACTTTTTTGATATAATGATAAAAAACGCAATTACATCTCAGGAACATTACATACAGTTTATTTCTTCATTGGCAAATATTGTATCGGCTCACAAATTCCATTTACCCTTTATCATAAACTGGGTCCCTTCTATAGACCTTTCTTTACAGATAAGTACCCTTCAAAAAGTGTGTACCAGATTTTCACTGGATAAAATAGTTTTAGCTATTGACGAAATAGAATTACACTCTTTCATCCCGCAATATGAGGGATTAAGCTCAAAGAACACCTCACCTGTTGAATTTGCTATTTCAAACTGTTACATTGGGAGTAATTTACTGCAGTCACTTTCTACTATTGAATTTTCATTGGTTATATTATCTGAACATATAATACGCAATCTCCATTACTTTAAAGACAGAATAAAAATTATAAATGGTTTACGATTATTCTGCGATCAGATTAATCTCCCGCTTTATGCTCCTAATATACTTAAAGATGAAGAATACAGAATCATAAAAGATATTAACATTGCATATTCTTCCGGGCCATATATTGAACAGCAATATGCGCTTTTTTCAGCATCAACAAAAGTAAAGTGAAGAGGTAGATACTATGATTTTACAACCTTTTCATCCATCTGGTATACCAAAAAACATACTGGTTATAGATGATAGCAAATTAAACAGAGCAATTGTAAAAAATACTCTTTCAGCATATAACATACATGTGTTTGAAGCAGCAGACGGCATGGAAGGACTCAACGCATTAAAGTCAAAACAGTTTGACTTAATATTAGTTGATATTGTCATGCCCAATCTGGATGGATTTGGTTTTCTGGAACAATTTAAACAATATATTGGTAACGAATTTATCCCCGTCATCCTTATGACTGGCCTTGATGACTTAAACTCCAAGATTAAGGGATTAACTATTGGAGCAGATGATTTTTTATTAAAACCTTTAAACCAGAAAGAACTGATAGCACGAGTGCAGTCCTTGCTGCGTTTAAAAAGCGCCCATGATGAATTATATGAAAAAAATCAGCTCATCCAGAAAGAACTGGAATACGCAAAACGACTCCAGCAATTTATCATTCCAAAGGATTTTTCATTTGTTCCATATCCATCTATCAGCGGACGATATCTTCCTATTGCAGATATTGGTGGTGATCTTTTTGATTGCTACAAAATCTCTGATTCAAAAGTTGGTGTACTAATAGCTGACGTTACCGGGCATGGTATTCCGGCTGCGCTGGTTATGAGCATGGCAAAGATGACCTTTAGTATTTATGCATATGAAATATTAAATACTCATGAATTAATGTCAAAAATTAATGAGGAAATGCGCGGACTGCTTTTAGATATGCAATACATTACAGCATTTTATATGCTTATTGACACTGAACAACAAACAATTTCTTTTACCAATGCTGGGCACACACGACCGCTGTACTATAGAAAAAGCTCTGACAAAATTATTGCTCTTGATACCAATGGTCTATTCTTAGGTATCCAGGATGAATCACTTTATGAACAAAAAACAATCCATTTTGAACAAGGTGACAGGTGCATACTCTATACTGATGGGATAACTGAAATAAAAAATGATAATAAAGAGGAATTTGGTGAACAAAGATTGGCAAAATTTTTGAAACAACACAATGAAAAACCTGATGATTTTTGTGAGCATCTTTTGCAGACTCTTGACCACTTCTCTCCACTTCATGACCGAAAAGACGATGTTGCCTTTATGTTCATTGATTTTTCATAATTTTAACTATTATAGCAATGTTTTATAATACCGCATCACACCTGCTTTTTTACAGTTTATTGTATGGTCTTGATAATTTCGTTTCAAGAGAAGGCGTGTGCGAAGGGATAGCATTATCACCATGGCAGGCTGGAAAAAGAATTGTAAAGAAATACTATGCAGAAATACTATTAACGAAACAATCCTCAAAACAGTATCCAGTAATCATTACAACCGATTCTGAAGATATCTTCAAAGTTATAAAAGATTATATTCAACAAAACATTTCCAGTATTGCATTGCGTTTAAGTTTATTATCAAAAAACAACTTACAGGCTACCTTTGCTTTTAATGAACCACTTGACCATACACTATATGATAGTGTTCATATTTTATTTAGTGCATATATTCGCTGTAAAACTCCACACCTGGTCGATGATTATTTTACCATATATATGCCTCTAGAATTATTCACAATATTTAGAGTAAAAGTTAGCAATTATACACCATACAATTCATTGAATGATATTGAGGCACAATTTTTACAATTTTTCAACGACCCTTACAACCTGTTCCCCTCTTTGCCAATAATCCTTGAAACAATGGAAGATAATGAATTCCAAAAATTGATATACTTTTTATTGAATGAAAAGATACTCACTCCTTACCATCTGTATTTGCTAACACGGGCATTTCCACAGCATGCATTAAAAATTAAATACAATATTTCAAGTAACCTGATATCGGATATTCTTCATGTTGGGAAAACTATACATCGTATAACAGCACGAGACATGATTGAAGGAATATATGCCTTTGAAGAAATTCTTTATTTAAAATTAAGAACAAAACCATATTTTGTATTTGGGAATTTTATTGATCAGATTACCAACATTCTTCATCATATTGCTATTGTATCAACATTTCAGAAAAAAACATTTGAAACCTGGTTATCTGAAATAGAACAATCTGGATTACTATATACGATTTTATCACATTGCGACGATATAACTATCGCCACAGCTTTTAATGATAATGAAAAGCTTTTCAATCAACTATCCCGGTATCTATCTTCACGGCGAATAAACAGTATAGCTGTATACTTACAAAACAAATATACATATAACCACACAATCCTGTCACAGTATACAATAGTCCAGCTTTACCTAAAAAACATGTCACATATTAATAAACTGTACGCAATGCCATTTAACCAACTTTTAAAGAAATATATTCATCCTCAGATGATGTATTATATACTGTTTGATTGTGGGTGGTTTACTATCGCCACTGCATTGAAACAAACACCCAAAAAGCTTGTATATGATTGTATACAGAAGTTTCCACAAGGGGCACAATACTGTATCCTGGATGTCTATGATGGTGTGCTTAATCCAAATATAGTTCATGATGAAATGCAGATAAAAAAAGCCCGTCAATTGGTAATACAATCCCTGATCAAATTACACAGTAATGGAACTATACATTGTGAGGTGTAGTACCGTGCTTTTTATCATGCAGATATTCTGCAATCTTTGTTATTGCTTCCTGTAACTCACTGAATTTATCAACAGAAAGTGCAACACCTTTTTGTGTGGGTTTATAGACAACCTCACCATTATCAATTGCCTGATACCATATTCTAAGATTTATGAGTTCCTTTCCCTGATATTCCGAAATTTCCACTCGTATAATCTCATTGTTATTTTTTTTTATGTCTTTAATGATAACACCCATTGTTTTCCTCTACCATTGTTTTATTAACATATAATACACATTAATTCATAATTTTCAACTATATATTGGTATTTATCCACACATTATGCACAGATTTTTAGTATTTATTCTCACATTATCCATAATGATAAAATTTTTTGTGTATGCAATAATTTTTATAGATTAATTGGTTGCAAAAAAAAGTCATAATGCTTTTATAGAGACAATTCAAAATAATCATCATCGCTAATAGTCTGTAGCATCTAACCATTTTACCATATGCTAAACGTATATTACGATATCAACAAAGTTATTAACAATTGTTGATAACTAAATGGGTTATTATTATGACAGATTCAACAGTAACAATCTGGAACAAGGTTTTGGGTTCTGTAGAAACATATATTAATAAGCAATCATTTAATATGTGGTTTAAAAATACAGAACCAGTGGCCTTTAATGAAAATATTCTTGTTGTTAAAGTGCCTGACGATGTCGCAAAACGACATATTTCTGATCATTATGCCTCTTTGATTCATTCAATCATCAAAGAACATACAGGTAAAGAGATAGTATGTGAATTTGTTACAGGCAATGGCTTTAAAGAGCCAGTTATGAATGTTCCTTTGCCCGTTACCAACGATGAGAAAAAAGAGACATTACAATTTCCCACTATATTAAACCCAAATTATACATTTGAAAACTTTGTTATTGGCCCTAATAATCAACTGGCACATGCCGCAGCTATCTCCGTATCAAAGGCACCCGCCACGCAATACAATCCATTGTTCATTTATGGCGGCACTGGACTGGGAAAAACACATCTAATGCAGGCAATAGGGCACAGAATCATTCAGGAACGACCATACCTTAATGTACTGTATGTACCCTGTGAACAGTTTATAAATGAATTTATTCAGGCTATAAGAGCAAACACGCTTTCAAGTTTTAAGATTAAGTACCGTAATGTTGATATTTTGTTGATAGATGATATTCAGTTTATAGAAAAAAAAGAGCAAACACAGGAAGAGTTTTTCCATACATTCAATACACTACATAACAGCAAAAAGCAGATAGTTATTTCCAGTGATAGGCCACCAAAAGAGCTTTCAACACTTGAAGAAAGACTTCGAACACGATTTGAATGGGGTATGATCGTAGATATACAGCTACCCAATCTGGAAACAAGGGAAGCTATATTACGAAATAAAGCAGAGAAAATTAAAATTGAATTGTCAGACGAAGTATGCAATTACATAGCCCGCAGAATAAAATCAAGTATTCGTGCACTTGAAGCTGCATTGGTCAGATTAAGCATGGTTTCCTCTATCTACAATCAACCCATTACTGTACAATTAGCAAAAGACCATTGCAAGGACCTCTTTGACGTTGACAGCAACAAAAAGATAACTGTTCAGGATATTATGGTAAAAGTTGCTTCAAAATTTGGTATCAGTGTTGATGATATTATTTCAAAAAATAGGCAGAGTAAAGTAGTTCAGCCACGTTTTATTGCCATGTATTTAGCACGAAGATTAACCGAATTAACAACAATTGAGATTGGAAAAGAATTTGGTGATAGGGATCATTCTACAGTACTTAATGCAATCAATAATATTGAAAAATCAATCGAGGAAGATATCGATTTTAAAGAAGTTATCGATGAATTAATATCAGAATTACGAAGTTAATAACCTGTTAAAAAATTGTTAAGAATTATTGATAATGTTGCATCTTTCAACAAAATGTAGAGTAAATCATTTACAGGGTTTAAATTTTTATAATACTTTATGAAAACGTTTGTTATTATTCACAAAATGCATTTTCTAAAAACGCTGAAGATTTCAGCCTTTTGTTTATTTATTCACAAAAATTATATAACTACTACTAACACTTATCTTAATAAGTTTATAATAAATTAGTAATAATAGTAATGGTGGTGTGCACAATGAGAATTGAAGTTGATAAAGTACAGTTAGTCAAGGCAACAATAATAGCAGATTCTGTTGTGAGTGCAAAAAGTATTAATACAATACTTACACAGTGTCTTTTTAATGTAGATGGTGATACGCTCACCATAACCGGGACTGACAACGAGATAGGAATTAAAACACAGCTGGATATTGTTTCAGATGGCAATTGTTCCTTCACTATTAGCGGGAAGCGTTTAGTGAGCCTATTAAAAGAATTTCCAGATGGTGTAGTAATACTTGATGTTAATAATACCAATGTATCTATTTCATCAAAATCGGGTCTAGTAAAAGGACAGTATGTGCTGGTAGGATCTTCTGCTGAAGAATACCCTGCAATACCTGATTTTAATTTTAAAAATGCGATAGAAATAGAGCAAAAGACTTTCAGTGAAATGATAAGCAAAACTGTTCATGCTGCTGCACATGATACCGTAAAACCAATATTTAATGGTGTGTATATTGTATCAGAAGATGAAAAATCTATGACAGTTGTTGCCACAGATTCAAGGCGATTATCAATGATAAAGAAAGATATTACCGGAAGTTCTACCATAAAAAATGGTTTTATTTTACCCCTTAAAACAGTTAATGAGCTATTGCGGCTTTTAGAAGATAAAGGTACTTGCCTTATAGCTTTTGATGATAGCAGATGTTTTATAAAAATAGGGAGAACAGAGATAGTTTCACGCCTTATTGATGGGCAGTTTCCTGATTACAAACAGGTTATACCTAAAGATTATTTATTAAAGGCAGTTATTGAAGTTAAAAAATTAAAGGAAGCGTTGAACAGATTAAAAAATTTTACCAATGAACCTTCATGGAGAATATTGTTAAAATTTTCACAGAATACCTTGCTTATAGAAGCAAGCTATCCTGATCAGGGTGAAGGACAGGAGGAACTGGCAATTGATTCAGATTGTAAAGAACCAATAACAATAGGGATTAATGTGCAATTTTTACTGGATTTATTAAAAGAGATTAATTCGTTTTCAGTTGTTATTTGTGTTACAGGTGTAATGAGTCCATTACTAATATATCCGGAAGATGATATTAAATTCCAGTCTGTTATAATGCCAATTCAGATACGCTCAATGTAACGTAAATAAAAAATAATGTTTATAGATAGATTGTTGCTGAAGACGTTTCGCAATTATGTTCACGAGACTATCAGTTTTTCACCGGAAATTAATGTTATTTCTGGAGCAAATGGTTCTGGTAAAACAAATATACTTGAAGCGATCTATATAGCCTCTCATATAAAATCATTCAGAAATTGCACCGATAAAGATATCATTCAGTGGGGAAAACATGAATACTATATATCAGTACAGGTGAAAAATGCTGATATTTCAACAATCGAAATAGGAACATCAGTTAGTGATCAACAATCTGGAAAAAAAGTAAAAATAGATGGAAAAGAAATAAAGAAATTATCTGATTTTTATGGTAAAATTAACGTAGTAGCTTTTTTCCCTGATGATACTGTAATAATAAGTGGGACACCTGATGTTATTAGAAGATATTTTGACAGGCTGATTTCAAAGGTAGATAAGGAATATATTGAGTTACTTACATCATTCAGAAAAATTCTAAAAAATCGTAATAGATTACTGAAAGATATACTGTATAAAAGAGACATAATAAAACAGCTTGACATCTGGGATTCAATGTATTCTGATTGTGCAAGTGCACTGGTAATCAAGCGGAAACAGTATATTGAGCATTTTAATACATATTTTAAAACGCTATATAAGGAACTTTCGGGATTTAATGATGATTTAACTATTAAATATTATGCTTCACTGCATAATGAAAATGTAACAGATGTGAAAAACGAACTAAGCAAAAAAAGAAATATTGACATACAAATGGGAACCACAACTCTTGGGCCACACAGGGATGTGTATGTTATATATGGAAATGAAAATACAATGTTTAAATCCTATGCATCAACGGGCCAGAGACGGTTGGCTTCAATTGCAATGAAATTATCTGAGGTTAGTTTAATATATGATATTAAAAAAAGTAAATCTATCGTTCTGCTTGATGATGTATTGTCTGAACTGGATGATGATAGAAGAAAGAATGTTTTGCAAAAACTTATAGATGGCAACCACCAGGTTATAATAACCTGCGCAAGTAGTAATGATGTGAATTTTGTGGATAACTATAAACATTTACAGGTAGTTCATAATAGAGTGTCAGAATAATGAAGTTTAGATATAAAGAAAAAAGATATAATCGAACTATTGCATGCAGCCAGATACTACAAGATGTTGCATCGGAGATTGGATTAACTGAAGATTTGATTCTGGAGCATGTACGGGCTATATGGCAAAAGGCAGTTGGGGATATCATTGCAACTCACAGCTATCCTTATAGGATGATTAACCGTGTGTTATATGTTGTTGTGGATCACCCTATATATGCAAATGAGATTTCTTTATCACAGTCCCTGATTATTAAGAGGTTATCTGAAATTTCAGGTTCAACAGCTATTGATTCACTGAAATGTACTGTTAAAAAGAAATCATACAGGAAAACAAACGATGTTCATTCATATCGGTGAAAGGAAGAGTGTTTCGGATAAGCAACTTATTGCAATTTTAAATTGTGAAACAGTAGTAAAGTCCCCTGAAATTAATTCAGGTTTTATTAATAAAATTGGGGAAGAAGATAAAACAATAGCTATTTGTACAGATAGCATTATAACGACAAAAGTAAGTTCATATACTGTTATTAAGCGGTATGGGCAAATAAGTGATGCAGTGTGGAGTAAGAAGATATGACAAGTTACAAAGCAGATAAAATTCAGGTATTGGAAGGACTGGATGCAGTACGAAAGCGTCCAGCAATGTATATAGGTTCAACGGATATCAATGGTCTTCATCATCTGGTATATGAAGTTGTTGATAACTCAATTGATGAAGCTTTGGCCGGATTTTGCGATACTATAAATGTAACTATCAATAAAGATAATTCAGTGGAAGTAATAGATAATGGCCGAGGTATACCAGTTGATATCCATCCCGTGTACAAAACATCGGCATTGGAGATAGTTCTTACCAAATTACATTCAGGTGGCAAATTTGACAATCAGGCATATAAGGTGTCCGGTGGTTTACATGGTGTTGGAATATCTGTTGTGAATGCACTGTCTGAATATATGGAAGTAGAAGTGTACAGGGATGGTAGGCGTTATTTTCAAAGCTATAAGCGAGGGGTGCCAACAGATAAAGTTAAGGATATTGGCGAAACAAAGAAAACGGGAACACGGGTACTTTTTAAACCTGATAGCCAGATATTTGAAGAAACAGAGTTTCATTTTGAAACTCTTTCAAAGAGGATGAGGGAGCTGGCATTTCTTAACAATGGCATTAAAATTACATTAACTGATTTGCGTGGAAAAGGAAAAGAACATACCTTTTACTATAAAGGTGGGATTGTTTCTTTTGTTCAAAGCTTGACTGAAAACAGAACCTCTATAACAAAAAAGGTTATTTACCTGCACGACAATCGGAGTAATATAGATGTTGAAATAGCCCTGGATTATATTGATACATATACTGAGACAGTATTTTGCTATGCAAATAACATTCACACAAAAGAAGGTGGAACCCATCTCATTGGATTTAAATCTGCATTAACCCGCGTATTAAATGATTTTTTAAAACGGGAAGGATATGATAAAAAAATTCCCCAGCTATCAGGTGATGATGTCAGAGAAGGTTTAGTAGCTATTATAAGCGTTAAGATACCCAACCCTCAGTTTGAGGGGCAGACAAAAATGAAACTGGGAAACAGTGAAGTTAAAGGAATTGTTGAATCTATAACCAATGAGCATCTTACCCAGTTTTTTGAAGAAAACCCCCAGATTGTACGCAAAATTTTAGAAAAATGTATCGATACTGCGCGTGCGCGCATAGCAGCAAAGAAAGCACGTGATTTAACCCGTAGAAAAAATGCTTTAGAAAATGATTCCCTACCGGGGAAACTTGCTGACTGCAGTGAACGTGATCCGGCACTATGTGAGCTGTATCTTGTTGAGGGTGATTCTGCAGGTGGTTCAGCAAAACAGGGAAGAGATAGAAAATTTCAGGCAATTTTGCCCTTAAAAGGAAAGATACTTAATGTTGAAAAGTCCCGTCTGGACAAGATTCTTTCCAATGATGAAATCAAGACCATTATTACTGCACTGGGTACCGGAATCGGTGAAAATGAATTTGATATCACAAAGTGCAGGTACCACAAAATTATTATCATGACAGATGCTGACGTTGATGGTTCTCATATACGAACATTGCTATTAACGTTCTTTTTCAGGTATATGCCTGAGATTATTGCCAATGGATATTTATATATTGCCCAACCCCCACTGTATAATATAAAAGCTGGTAAAGAACAGTATTATGCATACAGTGATGAAGAAAGAGATGCGATAGTTAAGAATTTAGATAAGTCCAAAGTGACGATTCAGCGGTACAAAGGTTTAGGGGAGATGAATCCTGAACAGCTATGGGAAACAACCATGGATCCAGAAAAAAGAACATTATTGCAGGTCACATTGGAAGATGAGGTAGAAGCAGATGAGGTCTTTTCTGTTTTAATGGGCGATGCTGTTGAGCCACGGAGAAAATTTATAGAAGAGAATGCCCATATGGTTGAGAATTTAGATTTATAAAAATATTTTCCTATAACTATATAATTTTATTCTTTGAATAAAGGTAACAGACTGTGACAAAAAAACAGGATAATCCTAAGAACAAACGAGTTCATAATATTGAAATTGAAGAATCAATGAAACGCTCATATCTGGATTATGCAATGAGCGTTATTGTAGGAAGAGCACTTCCTGATGTCAGGGATGGATTGAAGCCTGTTCATCGTAGAATACTTCATGCTATGAATGAGCGGGCATGGCGCAGTGACAGGCCTTATGTTAAGTCAGCCAAGATAGTTGGTGAAGTAATTGGTAACTATCACCCCCATGGTGATGCGGCTGTGTATGATACCCTGGTTAGAATGGCACAGGATTTTTCTATGCGGTTACCTTTAATTGATGGACAGGGTAACTTTGGTTCAATTGATGGCGACCCACCTGCTGCATATCGTTATACTGAGGCACGACTATCTCCCATTGCACAGGAACTGCTTAAAGATATTGATAAAGATACTGTAGATTTTATCTCAAACTTTGATGAAACACGCAAGGAACCGGTAGTATTGCCTGCAGCGTTCCCAAACCTGCTGGTAAATGGTTCCTCAGGTATAGCTGTTGGGATGGCCACAAACATCCCACCCCATAATTTATCAGAAGTTATTGATGCTATTGTATTCATGATTGATAACCCTGATGCTACCGTTAAGCAATTGATGAAATTTGTAAAAGGCCCTGATTTCCCAACAGGTGGTATTATTGTTGCTTCAGAAGAGATGATAAAAGCATATGCAAAAGGCAAAGGAAGTATTGTGGTCAGAGCCAGGCTTCATGTTGAGGAACAGAAAAACAAATCAATGATTGTGGTAACTGAATTGCCGTATCAGGTAAACAAAGCTGCATTGATTGCAAAAATTGCTGAGCTTGTTAACAATAAAGTTATTGAAGGCATTAATGAGCTGCGTGATGAATCAGACCGTAATGGTTTGCGAATTGTCATTGGCTGCAGAAAGGACGCCGTTACCAATATTATTATCAATCAGCTGTATAAACATACACAACTTCAGACATCATTTGGCATTAATCTTCTGGCGCTGGTAAACAATCAGCCAAAACTTCTGGATTTAAAAGGATTGATAACACATTACATAAGCCACAGAAAAACTGTTGTTACCCGCCGTACACAGTATGAATTAGCCAGAGCAAAAGAAAGAGCCCATATACTTGAAGGATTGAAGATAGCACTTGATAACATTGATGAAGTCATTGCAATAATCAGAGGGTCAAAAACCGTTGAAGAAGCAAATGAACGTCTCATCAAACGGTTTAAGCTATCAGAAATTCAATCAAAGGCAATTCTTGACATGCGGTTGCAGCGATTGACAAGCCTGGAAGTAAAAAAGGTCATTGATGAACTTAGAGAATTATTAAAATTGATTGATGAGCTGACAGCTATATTAAAAAGCGAAAAAAGAATTTTTGCAATAATTAAAGATGAACTTATTGCCATCAAAGAGAAATACCATGATACAAGAAGAACTGAGATTATCTACGAAGATACCTCAGTAAGCTTTGATGCAGAAGACCTTATTGCTGAAGAGGATATGGTCATCACCATCACCAATGACGGGTTTATACGGCGACTATCGGCAGATACATTTAAAAAGCAACGTCGTGGCGGTAAAGGTGTGATTGGTCTTTCTTCTAAAAAAGAAGATTTTATTACCATGATGACTATCGCCTCAACACATGATACATTGTTATTGCTATCTAACAAAGGTAAAATCTTTGGCATGAAGGTTTATGAGATACCGGTAGCTTCAAAAAATACACGGGGTAAGTCATTAAAAGGCATTATAAACCTTGCTTCGGGCGAAATGATAACTGCAATTTGTTCCGTAAATGATTTCAGTGAAAACTTTTTATGTATGGTCACTCGCAATGGTGTTATGAAAAAGACGGCACTGGAAGAATTCAGCAATGTGAAAAAAGGCGGTATCATTGCTATTAATCTGCATAAGGATGATGAGCTTGTTGATGTTAAGGTGGTTAAATCGCAGGATGATGTGGTGATAGCAACCAGAAATGGCCTTCTGCTGAGAACAAATATTGCAAAGATGCGGGCAATGGGCAGGAATTCCTCGGGTATTATTGGTATGCGTGTTGCATCAGGTGACCAGATTATTGCCATGGATGTTGTTAAACCAGGATCAGACCTTTGTGTGGTAACCTCTCGAGGGTATGGTAAGAAGACACAGTATTCACATTTTGCCACAAAAGGTAGAGGCGGGAAAGGAATGGCATACCTGAAGATAAGTGAAAAGAATGGGTATGCGGTTGGGGTACGGTCAGTGCATCCTGAAGATGAGGTTATCATTGCATCTAAAAAAGGGATGACCATACGATTAAAAGCAAAAGAAATATCATATCAGGGAAGAACTGCAGCAGGTGTTCTTTTATTGCAATTGGATAAGGATGATGAAGTAACTGATTTTGCGGTTCTCTATGAAGAAAAGGAATAAAAAAAATAAGTAAAAACAAAACATAGTATAAAAAACCCGCTATGTACAAGCGGGTTTTTTGCTATTATTCTTTTACAATGTAACTTTCTTTGTACTTATCAATTGACTGAATTTCCTGCAGCATATTTATAGCTTTATCTTCTTTCAGAATAGGTCCTATTTTAACGCGATAGTATGTTTTACCAGAGACATCTGCTTTATCAACATATGCATCGTATTTCATTGTCTGTAAACTCTTTACTTCTTTCTGGGCTTTGGAAAGAGTATTATACGATGCTATCTGTATTGACCATGATCGCTGGGATACTTTCTTGGTATGAGATTCATCAGTTTTTGCTACTTCAACAACTTTATTCTTTTTGACATTGCTTTTGGCTTTGGTATTCTTTTTTGATATATTTTTAACTGGTGTTACTTTTTTCACGTTTTCATGGATAACCTGGGTGGTTTCAGTATCTTCCAGTTTTGCTATAGAAGTGTCCGACATATCTTTTTTGGGAATAATATCCAGTTTTGATGGTTCATCAGGTTTAGGGGCTATATCAAGTTTATTACTGGCATTGTCCATTAAAGGCAGATCAGGATTTTGCACTTGGTTACCCAAATCAATACCTTTATCAAGCTGTGCTATCGTGTCCCCTGGAATTTCAGGAGGAACTAATGTATTATGGGAAACAACCTTATTTTCACTGAAATTCATTCCTAAAAGAAATGTAGTAACTATTATGCCAATAAGTACAGCACTGATCAGAATAATGCGGGGAACATCAAGATGAAGGAGAAAAACATTTTTTTCCCTGGCTACTGGCCTTTCATTAAAATCAAAGTTTTCCATAATTCTTCAACCTGCTTTTTAGTATTTTCTAATGATCCAGAATTATCTATGATATAATCGGCCAGTTTCATCTTTTCTTTAAGTGAAATTTGATGATTTAATCGTGCTTTGATTTCATCTTCAGTTATGCCATCACGGATTACTCCACGCTTGAGCACCTGCTCTGTATTGGCAACAACCACGATATTTTTATCCATATGTTTGTGATATTCTGTTTCAAAAAGCAGTGGAGTATTAATCATATAGATTTTGCTACTATCATGGGATCTTTGCATAACTTCCTGCAATATTGCGGGATGGGTTATGGAATTAAGCTTCTCAACAAGCATTTTATCATTGAATACTTTTTGCGCTAAATATCTTCTGTTCAGTGTTCCATCTGTATTGAGTATATCATGCCCAAATGTATGCACCAGTGTATCAAGCACCGGGCTTGGCGGGTTAACTATTTCACGGGCAATGATGTCGGTATCAATTACTATCGCCCCTAACTTTTCAAACATGGAACATACTGTTCCCTTGCCAGATGCATAAATGCCTGTAACGCCAATCCTCATAGATTTACTCCTTGTGTAATAAATAATGAATTCTATGAATGCTTTTTTGATTATGTACTTGGGAGGAGTTTACAATAGTATTAAACATTGTTTCATTATTAAGAATAGTATATATTTCATTGAGATTTATTGAATGTGATAGAGGTTGAAGCAAACGTGCTGTCATCTTTTTTGTATAGTGGCTGACCTGTGGCAGTGAAAGGAAGTCTTGGATTGCTATTGACTTTGCGTGGGCAAGTGGTAATACGGGATTGATATGAAATAGTGATGTGTCTTTGGGAAGGATAGCATCAACTGCATCATGATACTGGATAAAGTTTTTCCTTGAAAAGGTTGTGGTTCTTGTACGTTTTGACGCATGGATTATGTAGTCCATGTTTTTTGTTTCAAGTGGTGTATAACGGTTATGCATAAGTTGATAGCGGTAATGGTATTCTGTTGATCGGGCGTATGTAACACACTTGGGAAATGAAAAATCTGCACCTGCAATGGCTATTGGATTACAGCCAGTAAAGATAGCAAATGTGACTGCATCGCCCAGTACGGTTCCAGTTCTACTGTCCACAGAACCAATTAGCCCGGGGTACAACTCTTCCAGTAACTGGCATACGGGGTGTGTGTTCAATGATACAATTGCTGGCAATGAAAAAGTCATTGGGTGTGCGGTAAGTGTTGTGATTACTGGCACCGTGGGTTGTGTAGGAAAAATATGTGCAAACACAACTGGCTGAGGGTCAATGGAAACGATATAGTCGGGTATGATAGAATGATCATATAATGCTTTGAGTGCAGAATCAACTGATATGATGATGCAATTGTGGTGTTTTTTCAGGTGATAGAGTGTTTCATCCAGAGATGGGCCAGGGGCTACGATGATGCAGGGCTGATGGGCATGAATTCCTTTACATTGTGTTACAGCAAAGCATTCAGGTAATTGGTTCAGGTTTAATAATGCATTTTTAAAGTACCGGTATGCAAACAATGATGATGTAAGATGATTTGATACTGATTTGTCTACTATCTGCTGTATGATTTTTTTTATGGATGAAAAAATGTGCGGGAAAGCATGAAAGGAAGCAGGGTGGTCAATGACCTGTATACCTTTGGAAAATTGTAACTGAATAGTATCACGTAACTGTTGAAGATTATCGGGATTCACAAATACCAATTGTACCGAAGGGTGATGAATAATTGCCTGTATATCCTGTGGAATATTGGCATTGGTTAGATAGTTATTAATATCAATGCAGATAATCTGTTTAAAAAAAGGTATGATAGTGGCCAAATATTTCAGATGGTATCCAAGGCCAATGCCTAAAATAATACAGGCATCGTATTTTTCAGGGTTGACAATATCCTGCAGGTATGATGATTCTTTTGTTGGGTAGTATTTGCTGTGAATATAGCGAAAACTACCATCTTCCGCCTTAACACGAAGTGTATGGTAGTTTTCTTTGCTGGGTTCTAAAAAAAATTCTATTGTATTCATAATAAATAGTAGTAAACGTTGCCTGAAGATAAAATACTAAAAAAGTATATGATAATGTCAATACATAATAGGGTATACGATGATTATTGATGGGCATACACATATTTTTACTAATGATATGGTACAAAACAAAGAACGATATTGCAATGACAGACAATTTTCTCTGCTATATTATGGCAAAGCACGCATTGCACATGCTGAAATGCTTGTAGAATCAATGGAACACAATGGTGTGGATGCCTCGCTGGTGCTGGGTTTTACCTGGCAAAAGGAAGAGTATGCTCAAATGCACAATGAGTATCTTGCTACTGTGCAGCATACATATAAAGGGAAAATATATGCATTTGGGGCGATAGCTCTGAACGGTGATGTGTACAAACAGATAGAATCAATTAAAAAGCTGGGATTATATGGTATTGGTGAAGTAGCCTTTTATGCTAATGGATTTAATGAAGAAGAGGAAATGTTACTGGGACAGATTCTTGCTATAGCTGAAAAGTTTACTTTGCCTGTATGCCTGCATGTCAATGAACCGGTGGGCCATATCTATGCTGGAAAATATTATACAGATATGCGCAGTCTTTTTGCACTGTGTTCGCAGTATACTAACATACCAATTATCTGTTCACACTGGGGAGGGGGCCTATTATTTTATGAGTTGATGCCTGAGGTTAAGAAATCCTTGACTCATGTGTATTATGATACTGCAGCAACTCCTTTTCTGTATGATTCTGGTATTTATGACATAGCCATACAGATGTGTGGAAAAGAAAAAATACTATTTGGGAGTGATTTCCCACTACTAGAGTATTCACGCTATAAACAACATATAGAAGCACTTGGAGAAAGTGCAGAGTATGTCTTATATAAGAATGTGGAAACAGTTCTTGGAATAGCGTGATGCTATTTTTTCATGATGTTGAGGCGTTCTTTTCCAACCAGTGCTTTTAACTCAGGATCACTTTCAACCTGTTTTTCATATTCTTCATACTGTTGAAGAGTAATGCCATATTTTTTAACGATGTCTTCTTTTGTTGTCTGCTGCATATCGCTGTCAAGAATTTCATTTTGTATGGTGACAAAAAGTTTTGGTGTTATGGTGGTTTTTTTGCAACCGGTTATAACAAGAGCTATCGCTATCATTATTACTGCTATATGCTTGAACATAGGACCTCCAGAAATATTTTTTTACTGTACAGTTTGTGATATTTTAAAGAATGGTAATGATAAAGTCAAGAAATAATGAATAACCTTCTATAATAATGAGGAGCAACCATGATAGCTATCAGGAAATTATCTGATTTGACGCAAAAAGAACGCAATACACTGTTTCAGCGTTTTGGTGATGATTTTACCGGAATAATGGTTAATAACGTTATTCCAATTGTGCAGAAAGTACGTGATGAAGGTGACAAGGCTGTTATAGAATTTACTAATAAGTTTGACGGGGTTACGTTACACGAAGTGTGTGCAACAGAGAAAGAAATTACAGCAGCATATCATAATACTGATGCCAAAGTAATTGATTCATTTACAAGGGCAATAGAAAACATACGCGAATTCCATCTGCACCAGAAAAGGGATTCGTTCATCTACACACGGGAAGATGGTACTACTCTTGGTATGCTGTATCAACCAGTAGAAAGTGCAGCGGTATATGTCCCTGGTGGGAAAGCGTCATATCCCTCTTCAGTATTGATGGGAGTTATTCCAGCCCAGATTGCTGGATGCAAACATATTTCAATTATAACACCACCTTCAAAGGACGGGGCAATAGCTTCATATATTGGGGCAATGGCACACATACTGGGTATCACAACTATAATCAAATCTGGTGGTGCACAGGGTATTGCTGCTGCAGCGTTTGGAACACAGACTGTGCCCAAAGCCGATATTATTGTGGGACCCGGCAATATCTATGTAACTGCTGCCAAGGCATATCTCTTCAGCCAGGGAGTCATTCAGATTGATTCGCTTGCCGGACCAAGTGAGGTGTTGATAATAGCCGATGAGCAAGCAAACCCTCACTGGGTAGCATGGGATTTACTGTCACAGGCAGAGCATGAAGAGATGGCCATTGCAATTCTTGTGACAACATCTGAATCGTTGGCACAAAAAGTGATCACATATATTGAAGAAGATATAAACTCCGGAAGAGGCAGGCATGAAATTAAAAAACAGGCAATACAAAATGCTCATATTATTCTTGTCTCATCAATTGAGGAAGCCATAGATTTTTCCAATAATTACGGCCCTGAGCATATGGAATTGATGGTGGAAAATCCACTTCACTATCTTACACAAATCAAAAATGTTGGATCACTCTTTCTGGGGGCTTATGCTCCTGTTGCAGTTGGTGATTATTTTTCAGGGACCAATCATGTACTGCCTACAGGAGGAGCTGCTCGCTTTTCTTCGGGGCTTGGTGTTGAAACGTTTATGCGCCGTACATCATTTCAGTATCTGACACCATCAGCACTACAGCAGGCTACAGAACATGTATCACGTATGTCGCAGGTTGAAGGATTTGATGATAAACATGGTGATTCGTTGAGAATACGATTCAGGTAGGCTACCTTTATACTATGGTGACTTTTATACGCAGGTACTTTATGGTTAGATCGGTAAAAGTACCTGGCCTGTATTTTCTGAGGTCAACAGTTAATATTGTTGTTTTTGTTATGTCAGCAGGGAGTTCAATCTCGAATGTTGAAGCACTGGATATACGTCCCAACCCATTGCATACGTAACAATCACGGTGCTGACCGTTACAAAGAGGACACAGTATACGGGATGGCAACTGAACTAATGCTACTGCCCCTTTTGAAATTTCCTGTTGTGTGCATACTATCTCAATGTCGTGGTCAAATTCATGAATAATGTCCTTGCGACGCATCTTTTTTGGTAGAAACTCCTTCTTTAATAAATCTTTAAGTGATATGGAGTATCTGATGCGTTTTTGTGGTATATAGTGCTTCTCAAGTTTTTTAGGATATTGTAAGAGTGTGGCATCATAATGGGCACGCTCTCTGTCATCCATGAGGATGCGGTAAGCTTCAATGACCTTCTGAAGTTCTACGGTAAATCTCTCAGAGCTTAAACCTGTGCTGTCAGGATGTAACGCTTTAACCTTTGTACAGAAAGCCCTCCGTATCTCCTCCTTTGAAGAGAGTGGGGAAACATCAAGAAGCTCGTAAAGATTATCCCTATATTTCATAAAAAAATCTGCTATACTATAAATGTGGTGTACGTTTAATATTAACATACCAAAATGCATGGGAATGTGCAAGTGAATTAATATGAATGCTTCCAATAAAATATCCCTATGCCAGCCTGCACAAGGAAAAGGGTGTTGTGTGTGTTGTGGGCTTTTTAACTGTGCTGATATCTCTTTTGCAGGGTTAGAGCACTTTTTATCTGACGCAACTGCTGAAATACGCTACTCACTGGTAACTGGCAACATTGTAAGGAATTTTGAATTGCTGCAAAAACAGTATACGTTCAGGGAAACCACAACCTATGTGTGTCCCTATATGGGGTTTATTGACAGCAATACTCCAGGATGTCTGATGCACCCTGCAGTTAACAATGGGATTGACAGAAGAGATTGCAGTCTATTTGGGAAAGAAATATGTAATGATTACTTTTGTCCTGCATATACATTACTTGATGATCGCTTAAAAAAGATACTGGTTAGATATACGGATAACTGGTATACTTATTCAATTGGCATCATTGATCCGCTCAGCTTTATATGGATTGTGCAATTGATTGAAGATAAGTTAGGGGAACCGATAGTTCCTGAAAAAAGTACTCCGGATAGTATTGTGGTAACTTTAGTTAACACATCATTGATGATGGTAGCTGATTTTTTTAATACGGTGCCAGTGCCTGTATTTTACTACAGTGAGCCTGAATACCACCTGCATATGCGAGAGCTATCGCTCAATCAAAGCTCTTCTCTTAATGCAGGAGTCAGGGGTAAAATCAAAAACGCTATTAGTGCCGTTTTTAACGATTATTCTTGATACGATTCACAACTTCCCTGAGATCCTGGGATGCATTTTTATCCATAACAAGGATTTCATTTCCTGAATCTACCACAACAACGTCATGCAAGCCAACCACTGCAATGAGTTTAGTATCAGGGAATACGGTGCAATTTTTTGAAAGGTGAAAAATAACCTTTTCAGGATAGGGAGATCGATTCATATCGGCATTGGGCGATAGTACATCATCAATTGAAGCCCAGCTACCTAAATCAGCCCATCCAAATTCACCGGGAATTACATACCGCTGGTCAGCTTTTTCCATGATGCCATAGTCAATGGATATTGCTTCAATCTGTGAGAATACATTACGCTTGATTTCCCATGGCAATTCATCATTCTGGGTAAGCTGTTCTACGGTGAGATCGCGCAGAGGCTGAAATGCCTGGTATAGTTTTGGCATAAGTTTTTGATAGTATTCCAGAATAACGGATATTTTCCATACAAAAATACCACTATTCCAGAAGTAATTACCTTCCCTGAGGTATTTTTTTGCTGTTTCTAAATTTGGTTTTTCAACAAACATCTCAACGGGTTTTACTTCTGAAGGGTCATCATAGGCTTTTATATATCCGTACCCTGTTTCTGGATATGTTGGGGTGATACCGATAGTTACCAGATGATTATTATGTGCGTGTTCAATTGCTTTTTTCAGAATAGTTACAAATACATCTGTTTTTTTGATATAATGATCAGCAGGCAAAATAAGCATTATGGCATCATCATATAATTTTGAAAGATAGGTTGCTGCATACAGAATTGCAGGCGCGGTATTTCTTGGCATGGGTTCAGAGATAATACTCCCCTTTAGCCCTGTTTTTTTTAATTCATCATAGGACATTTCTTCATACATACGTGCTGTGACAATAAGGCAAAAATCAGGATTAAGTGGTTTTAGTCTGTTAATTGTCAGTTCAAGCAGCGTGCCTTCGCCTGTAATATTATGAAATTGCTTGGGTTTTTCTTCATTGCTAAGTGGCCATAGCCTTGTACCTGAACCACCAGCAAGTATTACAGGAATAACGTTCATTGTGAACTCCTTTTAATCATGATGTATAAATAATAACTGTGTTGCTATAGTTTCTTACAGTATGTATGAGTCAATTATTAAATTGTATATTCTTACCATTTGATGGTGCCCTGCTGATTAATTGTAAATGGTACAGGTAATTCTGTCCCTTTTAATGCAGCATTGAAGAGCATATTCCCTTTCATTGTGTACTGAATATTCTTCTGTGCAATAGCCTGTGTCAGGCCTTTGCTGATATTTTTGGTGCTTAAAGTAGTGACACAGTTGATTTTTGAAGCGCCATCAGCATTCTGTATGGTTGGTTGACCTTTAGCTATTTCACTATCGTGGAGTATAAAATTATAATTGAGCGATTTGCCGACCAATGCGGCCTTTGTTTTATTTTTGATTATAATATCAAATGCAACAGATAGAGGTATATCAAATTTTGATATACTATCAGGAACACCCTTCCCCTGGCAAAAGTTCTGGATATCAGTGTACAGAGATGGAATTTCAAGTGGGTTGATATTTTTTATAATATTTTTTAAATCAGATAGTGAAGGTGGAATTAATTTAAAATGTGCTATATCAATTGTTGGCTTGATTGTTGGGATTTCCTTTTTAATTGTAAAAGGGACAGCTATTGATTGTACAATCTGAATTGATGGTGGCAGTGAAAAAGCAATAGTACCCTTTATTGTTATGACAATTGAATCTTTATTGTAATATTCTTTTACAGCCTTTATAAGTTGGTCGTATGTGATAGTAACCGCAAATGTTTTGTTTGTTTTTGAATTCCTGGATAGTTTTAGTTTATCTGCGGATTGTAGTGAAAATAATGAGAATGTATCAATATATATTTGACTTTGTATGGAATCTAAGTACAATGTTACTGGATAAGGATTTTCAACATCCAGTGAAAAGAGCATGGTCATATCATTCAGCGTTATTTCTTTGAATTGAAAATCTTTAAAAGTAACAGTGGGTTTTTTCTGCAACATTGAAGGATCAAATGTAGTACAGGTTATATAAAACAGTAAAGAAATAATCGATACTAATAATAAGGTTGTTCTGGTTTTCATAATAATATCCCCTGATAGTATGATTACGTATAACACTTTTATACAGGTACTATAGTATGCGGATGGATATAGTCAATCATAAAATATAAGGAGTTTATTAATACTAAGTATGAGACATAGGTTTTTAGACATGAGAGCTATAATCTCAATAATTATCTTTAGTATAGTGGTGGTAATGCTTTTACCACTTCAAAATACTCTAATTGCGCAAAGGACAAAGAGCAGTCAGAGTGCTGGAGAACAGCGTAAAGCAGAAAAAGGGCTTAAAGATAATGAGCGCTTCTTTTATTTTATTAATTTTTCTGTATCAAATGTTTCAGTGGAAGAGGAAAGGATAATCTGCCGCAAGGCAATATTATATGATATGTTTGCAAAATTTTTATATATGAAATTCAAGTTTAAAGATTCGTATGAAAATATTCGTAAAACTCAAGAATTACTGATATCATTATACAGAATGGTTTTACATCGTGAAATTGATGAAGGGAAAAAACTATTAGATACCGTGTCGCCAGGACCTATCTTGAAAGATGATTATGTATCAAAGCATTATTGTAATTTAGGCTATACAAATAATGAACAGTCCCGTATGTATATGGTTATGGCCGATAGTTACAGGACAACACTGTACTCGATGCGTTTGTATAAATATATTCAGGCTTTGAAAAAAGCCAAACAGGCTAAACGATATGCGTTACTTGCATATATTGCATTTAATCATAAAGACTCAAATAGTAGACCTGAAAATAAACAGAACGTTGGAAATGAACCATATATTTATTCATATATGAAAACAAAATTAGAATCAGTTAAAGATGAAAATGAAAAAAACTATATGTTAAAGGTTCTGGCTGACAGCTACTATCGGCTTATTGATAATTATTCGTTTTATGATGATGTGTGGAGTAATGGTTCATTGCAAGAATTGCCCGAGTATGCAGATTACCAGAAAGAGGAAGAATAATCATGATTATCCGAACATATACATTGATGGTTACTCTTTTGACCTTAGCTATTTTTTCCTTTCTTTCCTGTTCTGACGTTGTATTGCCACAGGGATTATCTGAATTAGGATTTTATAGCAACAATAAAACTATAATTCAAACATTAGAACAGAAAGGGGGGCTATCCTACACTGAACATTTCATGTTGGGATTAGCGTATAAAGAAGCTAAAGATTATAAAAAGGCACTATATCACTTTGCCAATAGCTGTTTTGTTGAACGAAGAGCAAGAAAACTATCTATATATCCGCAGCCAGTTTATAGATTTGTCAGCCGTTTTTCTGTGAAATCATATTTATATAATGATGCAATGTATGAAATTGCAAAAGGATTCATGTACTATCAGGAATATGAATATGTCATTAAATTTATTGATTTGATGAAACATGAAAAAACGGGTGTATTCCGTGATGCACAGATCCTTAAAGCTGAAGCGTTAGGGCAACTGAAACAGTTTGACAAGGCTGAAAAGGTATTACAGAAAAGTATTTCAAAATATAACGATAGAGATTCACTGGCATGGTTGTATATAAAATTAGCATCTCTGTATGAGAAGCAGGACAAAAACACTGATGCAGTGAATAGTTATTATAACCTTTTAAAGATAAGCACAGCAAGCTGGCAGTCTGAAATTGCAGCAAAGCGGATATTACAGATTACAACTAAAAATCCTGATATTGCATTGAATCCTGATGAAATACAGCTTATTATTGAAGCTTTGTATAATACAAAAAATTATCAGGATATTGTTTCTATAGATGAAAACCTTTTACAACTGGTTACCGAAAGCACACAAAAATTACATCTTGATATGATACGTGTTAGAACATTATGCCATTTGGGGAAATGGGATACCTTAAAAACAATATATGATGCATATCAGGCAACTGATTACAGGTATGATATTGCTGCTACCATAGTGGATACACTATGGGATAATGATAAAAAGGGACAGGCCATGCAGTGGCTGGCAAAACTTGAAAATGCTGATAATCCAAAATTTAAACAGAAGGTACTGTATTATAAAGCACTGTATGCTGTCCAGAGAAAAGAAACAGATCCTAAACCTGTAGATGAGTATGTAGCACACTATCCTGATGATACTGCTACACAGGAATTATTATGGTTGTTTTCTAAAAATACTATTACCAATACAAAAACTGCGTTATATTATCTTGAAAAATATTATTCTACATTTGGTACAAACGGGAAATACGCTGATGAGGTATGTTTCTGGCTTTATAATCTGAAAAAAGAGGAAAATCCAGATGAAGCTGAAGCAATAGCCTATTCTATGGTAGCGTTTTTGCCTCATTCTGCTTATACATGGATATTGCTTGAGCGACTATCACCCAACTATTCAGTGGAAAAGCTTTCTTCCGATTTTTCAATGGCGCTTCAAACAAATAATCTTACAGCTACTCTTTTTGCCCATGCCATGTTAACCTATAAGGAGCGAGATAATAAAAAACGCTTACAACGACTGGACATGATAAAAAAATATTTTCCAAAATCCCGTGAAATGCAGTATACTACTATTCCTACACGTAATGAGAAGCTGTCATTACATATTCCATATGAGATAGTTACCAGGATTGAACATTACTTTTCAATGGGGTACAGTGAGGGAATAAACAGGGAACTGGCAGCATATAATAATCCTGATAATAATGATGTATATGTGCTACAATACATTTTTGGATTAAAGTACAAAAATTATTTTCTGTCAGCCCAGGGTTTAGTTCAGCTTTTAAAACGGTTAGATATGAAAGAAAATATCTTTTTAATGCATAATGATATAATCCAAAGCATTTTGCCTAAGCCATTTGTTCAATGCGTATCACAGTCTTCAAAAAAATATGATATACCTGAACCTTTCATTTATGCGGTAATGAAAGCTGAATCCCTTTTCAATCCGTTTGCCGAATCATCAGCAGGTGCTATAGGCCTCATGCAATTGATGATGCCTACTGCAAAAGAAATAGCAAAAAAAACAGGGGTGGGGCAGGTTAATAAGGAAATGTTGAAGAATCCCTGTATGTCAATAGAATTAGGAACATATTATATATCCTGGTTAATGAAAAATCTGAAAAATGATATTACATTAGTTTCAGCTGCCTATAATGCGGGTATTGGCAATGTATTGAAATGGCATTATGATAATGAAGACATGTTCACTGTTATGGCCCCATTTGCTGAGACTAAGGGCTATATTGAGCGCATTAAAAAGTTTTACTATCAATATCAGCTGGTATACGATTTAAGCAGACAGTAAATTATTGCATTTCATAGTACTGTATGAAGTATTATGTAGTAAAACGTCTGTGGTAGTAATATAGCATGATGGTTGGTGATAGGAACTTGTAGAAAATTTTGCAATGAATAGTGACTTTGAGAAACTCAATGGCTATTCATCAAGGTATCCTGGAACTCATAAAAGGATGCTTATTAAAATAATATTCTTTCTTGGAGGAGAGCAATTATGAAGCAATGTATCAGGAAAAGTGTAATAATTGTGTTGATCCTGTTTTTTACTGCTAATGCAATAGCAAAGCCCGTTGGGAAAATCCTGGATTTATCGGGAGATGTTGATATTACATCTGTTTCAGGAAAACGAATAATTCCTAATGAGGGAACGATACTAGAAGACACAGATAAAATCAGGACTGGAAGAAAATCATTTGTATCTGTTTTATTGAATGATGGAAGCAAACTGTTTATCCGGGAGATATCGGTGCTGTATGTTCAGGATATCAGATTAAAAGAAGCCGAACAGCCTACAAAGATTCAAATGGTTACAGGGAAATTGCGGATAATTGCAGCAAAGACAATAAAAGGCACCAGTGTAATTGTTTATACACCTACTGCAATTGCCGGGGTAAGAGGTACTGATTTTGGTATTATAGCAACACAATTTGAAACCAAGGTAGTGGTTTTTAAAGGTGAGGTAGAAGTTGCAAACAGGGATACAAAAATATTAAAATCATATATATTAAAAGATAGGGAAGAAACAAGAGTTGCCTATCAACAACCCCCTGAAGAACCCATTACAGTTCCTGATTATATGTTACCTAAGTGGTTTGATAGTTATGTAATTGATGAAAAGAGAAATATAATTATAAAGATTAAACAGGAGGAAGGATTAATTGACCAGCTCCTGCGGAAAAAAGATTTTTAATGGATTAATGATATGGTTGCTCAGTGTTTTAATTGGGTCATGTAACTCCATTAAACCGATTACAGGATATGATTCTGTTCTGGTATACTATGAGAATGGATACAAAAGTGATAACTGGAAAACCCGGTTAGAAGCTATACAGGCGGTTGCAACAATTAAAGGGGAAAGAGCTGAAAACCTTATTATTCAGGCTTTGCATGATCCCCATAATGCTATAAAAATTGAAGCTTTGCAAATACTTTCTAAAAGGCCAATTAAACGAGCACGCGTTTATATAAGGGATTTAGCCCTTAACAGCCAAAATGACAATGTGCGGTGGAATGCTCTACGAACATTATCCCACTACCGCGATCCTCGTGATGTTTCCGTTTTTATTTATAATTTTACAAATGATGACTGGCTGATAAGAGAAGCTTCTATCATAGGACTACTTAGTATTGATGATTATTCCACAAAATATATTCACATGGATGTGATTATCAAGGCGCTTGATGACTCGTCAATAAGTGTTAAGTTTGCTACACTGTCACATCTCAATATCAAAGATCGTGCATTATATAGCAAACTTGTCCAGATGTTACAGCAAGAAAATAACCCACCATCTCTTTTGGTTGCCATTTTAAAAGCTTTACAGGCGTATACAATTGAAGAAAAGGACATAGACAAAATTGTTGAACTGCTTACCCACAGCAACTCAACTGTCAGAATAACGGCCTTACATACGTTAAAGAGTAAGAAAGATATGTAATTTCAATTTACAAATTAATTTTTCTTTTCTTTTGCTATATATATCTTATTCTGATTATCAACAATATCTTTCTTATATTCTTCTGGTAACTGTTCACCCAGTACCTGGTATACTTTAAAGCAATTTTCCTTTGCTCTTCGAAAATAATAAATAGCATCTATTGGCTTTGACCTGACCAGATAATCATTTGCAATTTTTATTCCATAACTTGCATTGCTGATGAGAGGATCAACAGATGGATTTGGTTTTGTCTGTTCAATTGATGCTTTAAGAGAATGGCGAACTCCCATTTTTATAACCTGAATATGAAGCTTTTCAGCCTGTTCTTTATAAAGCTTTGCTAATCTCATTGCTACTTCTTTGATATCTTTTTCATTTTTTGTGAAGAGATTAGCCGAGGCAATCATTTCATTTCTGAAATACAGTGCACTTGCTTCAGCATATGTATCTACTAAACTATTAAACTCCTGTTCACCACCACCAAAATTATATATAGCAGTCCTGAGTAATTTAATATTTTTGAAATTATCATAGCTTAAACGATGTATAACTGCTTCTGCATCATAGAGAGGATTAAATTGCTTCTCTGGATTTTCCTGTGCCTGTGGAGCTGAGTAAAGTATTAAGCATATAGTAAGAAAAATAATGGACAAAAAGAAATTTACATATTTCATAATAATATCTCCTTTATAAAAAAACATTTAAATGATATACTTACATGATAATAGTAATTATACAATATCTGAAGTATTAAAGTCAAGTAAAATGTTATATCAATGTTATGTAAAAACATCTTGACGAAATTATATAAAAAAGGGTTTTAAGAGATAATTATTGTATGGTTGATGACACAGTAAAACCGGGTTAAGAATTCTTTGAAAGGGTAATGATATGATACAAAAGGCATATATTCATAGTCTTCATGGATATCATACTGAAAAAAAGATCTGTGGTTTATATATACTTGAACGACTGATTTATACGCTTCAGAAAGTCGGGATTAAACAAATATATCTTATGTTGAATGAACAGGAAAAAATATTGTATGAACATAAAATTCTGCCACACATAAAAAAAAGAAAGATTAATGCACACCAGTGTTTACCGGGTGAAGTTCCAGAAAAAGGGTCTTTATATGTCCCATCAAACCTGTTTGTACAGCCTCACTATTTTGAGTATTTTGATGATTACTATAAACAAAAAAATGGGTTATTTGAACCTGTTTTAAATGATAACCAATTTATAATTACCACTGATGAAGATATAAAGAAAGCCGAATTACTGGTCGTGAAATATATCATAGATAATACTGGTGGATATATTGCAAAAAATATTAATAAACGAATTTCCATTCCAATTAGTTTGCAACTGGCCAAAACAAGGATACATCCCAATGTACTTACTATTATCAATATGATTGTGGGTTTTTTAAGTGCATATTTTGTGCTACAGGGATCATACTGGCAGGTAGTTTTAGGAGGACTTTTGTTTCAACTTGCATCAGTATTTGATGGTGTGGATGGTGAGGTTGCTAAATTTACATTTAAAGTATCAAAGATTGGTGGATGGCTTGATACAATTGGGGATAATGGCACACTGCTTTTATTTTTAATTGCAGTATCAGTACTGTATTTTGAGAATACCTCAGCACGTACAGCCAGCATAATAATAACGTTGCTTTTTGTTGGATTGTTCTGGTTTATTGGGATGATTGTATGGTATTTACGCAAATTCAGTGAATCAGGATCACTGGTTGCATACGATAAAGAGTTTTTACAAAAATTGCCACAGGATGATGTGTTGGTAAAGTTTGCTCTCAGCATGAAATATTTCACCAAGAAAGAATTTTTTGCTCTTTTCTTTTTTTGTATAAGTTTTACCGGTAAAATCTATGTATTAATTCCTATAATCACCTTTACAGTTTGTTGTGGTGCTATCATTCTTACTATCATTAATAAAAAGTATTTCAGGATAGTTAATACATTACGCTAATACATGTAATAATAGGTAATCCATTTTTTTGAAATTAAAAGTACTATTTACAATGGGCGCAGTTTTTCCCAGAACAACCCGAGCACGATTGTTTACCACGAATAGTACTGACAATTGAAATAATTTTTTCTGTGTCATGCGAGTGGCACTGAGGACAGGGGGGACAGTAACTATCTCCCATCTTTTTAAGCTCACTGTATATATAATGACATGTATTACATTTATATTCGTATACTGGCATAATTTTATACACGCACGGTGATATATATTCTCTTATATAGCACATAGATAAGGTATCAGTAAAGAAAATATTTAAGTAAGAGAGTATTATGAATATTCTGATAACAAATGATGATGGCATTCATGCCAAAGGATTACAGGTTTTAAAAAAAGTTTTATCGGATAATTATTCGGTATATGCGATAGCTCCTGACAAAGAACGCAGCGGATGTTCCAATGCAATACAGATACGCAAATCAATAAAGGTTGAACAGATTGATGAATTTACCTTTGCTGTTGATGGGTTTACTGCTGATTGTGTCAATATAGGATTACATGGCGGGCTCATCCCACCGGTTGATCTTGTAATATCAGGTGTAAATCATGGTCCTAACCTGGGCGATGATATATATTTTTCAGGAACTGTTGCAGGTGCCAGGACAGCATATATTTTTGGTGTAAGCGGTATAGCTTTGTCAATTGACAGCTATGAAGAGTCAGATTATTTTTACGATGCCTCATGGTTTTTACTGGAACTGTTAAAGGATTTTCCACTTCACAGTAAAGAACCACTTTTTTTGAATATAAATTATCCTGACCTGCCGCGATCTGCAATCAAAGGGGTGCAGTATACAAGTTTAGGGAAACGGTTTTATCGTGATTCATATCGCATTATACAGAGAAACAATAATTATTTTGATATGGAATTGGATGGTACAATTGAAAATGATGAAAAAACAGGGAGCGATGTAACTGAGTTGCGGAATGGATATATTGTAATTACCCCATTGACTATAGATTGTACGGATTATAATTTTATAGATCGGTTGAAAAAAAGAGAGATAAAGAATCATATATGGAAGAATTAGACATACACAAACAAATTAAGGTATTGCTTGATCAGGCTACGCATCTACTTAATCACAAAAAGGATTTTGGTCAGGCTAAAGATACCTTGCATAAACTTGAATCAATGGATTCAGAAAACCCTGTTGTATTGTACAATCTGGCTATTGTCTGTATTCATTTGCAGGATTATAATAGCGCTATTGATTATCTAAAGCGGTGTATGTCACTGCCAATGACATTTATTGATATACGCCAGGTTCGCAAGGTGTATATATTTACATTAATACAGAAAGGGGATTATGATAGGGCTTTAGATGAATTGCAGCAACAAAATGACCAGGATGATGACATTATCCAGATGAAGGCATTTGCACTTGAGAAAAAGGGTAACTATCGCCAGGCTTTGCAGTTGTATGAAAACATACTTGAACATAATCCTGATAATATGAATGCCTGCAATGCTATAGCGTATATTATAGCGCTTCTTCCTGATGGGAACCTGAGTAGGGCTCTGGAACTGGCTAAAAAAGCAGTATCACATGTTCCCAACAATGCAGCATATAACGATACGCTTGGATATGTTTATTATAAAAGAGGGGAATATAATATGGCAAAAAAATTTCTGAAAAAAGCCCTTTCCCTTAAGCCTGATAATAGTGAAATACGAAGTCATATTGATGAATTGTTGAACATTAGCTAAAGAAAATACTTCTACAATGAATGGTAATCATAAAATAAAAGAAGCTGACTGTGTTATATGGGGTACAGATAAAAAAAGCAATTGTAAAGTGTTCTTATTACACTAAAGTGTTGAATTATAACAATATTAAAATTATAAAAAGTTGTTGACGCAAAAAAGTATGCTATGTATAACGTTTATAGCAAAGATTCTTTTTTTATATAAAATAATGAAAATGTTAACGATATGTATAGTAAGCATATATAATTATAGTATATAAAGGAATATATAGTATATGAGTAAAGAATTGCAGGAAAAAGCTGAAAGAATGATTAAGGAACTTCAGGAAGCTTTGCAACCAATCAAAGAAGAATTGCTTCGTGTAAAAGGTGAAATAAAATAGAATTTATGTAAAGGGGTATACAGATGCCAGCAAAAGGACAAAAACGCCGACAACAAATTGTAGATATTGCTAAAAAGATGTTTATAGAGAAAGGTTTCCAGAGTACCCATATAGGGCAGGTTTGTGAAGAATTGAATATTGCCCGGGGCACAGTATATCAGTATTTTGGTAATAAAAGAGAAATCCTTTATGCAATTCTGGAATCTATTGAAGAGAGTATTGATGATATTCTTGATCCTGATGATCTCAGGGATCTTTTAAAGGATAACCCGTCACAGAAGGATATTATCAAATTCAATACTGATAGAATAACTGAATGTATCAAAGCTATTTTAAGTGAGCCAATAGTAATCAAGCTCATATTTAAAGATATTGTTGGTATAGATGAAGAGGTGATTGAACGGGTTGATCAGTTTTTAAAACATTTGATTAATATTGTTTCACGTGATATAGAAGAGATAAAGAAAAAAGGCCTCTACAAGAAAACACTTAATGCAGAAATTACTGCAATTATGCTTATTGGATCGGTAATGTTCCTGGTATACCAGTTTGATAAGGAGAAAAAGGATGTTACTGATAAAGAAGTTATTAATTCACTGGTGACCCATTATTTCAGTGGTGTATTGAAATAATACTTTTAATAGAGTATGTCCTTCATATCCCGGCCCATGGGGTCGGGTTTTTTTATTGATTATAAATCTGCATTATTTTACTGTAACCTGACTATACAATGATGGTGTCATGTTTTATGAAAAAAACAGGTATTATAGTAGTTTTTATTTTTATTGCGTATACGGTTAGTTTTGCAAGTGATGAATGTATTAAGACACTTGTTAATAATGTAGATGATAGCTATAGTAACCTTTCTGATGAATGCATCATGAAATTGAAAGAGTTAATAGTCAAAGGGAAAGATAACGATCAAAAAATACAGGCATTACAGATACTGAAAAAAAGTAAGGTACGAACCAACATAGAATTTTTTAAGGATATATTGTATTCAGTACGTTCAATAACAGTACAGCAAATGGTTATTGAAATACTTGCAGAGATGCATGATAAAAAAGTGTTGCCGGTGATAATTGAATTTTTACCGTCACCATTTTTTGCTGTGCGAGAATCGGTCATACTGGCGCTAAAAAAGAATGGCGATGATAGAATGTACCCGTATATCATACGTTTAGCCAGAAGTGATGAGGTTATCCACAGAATATATGCATTAGAAGCGCTATATCATCTTTATGACAACAGGTTTTACGAAATTATTGTCAGGCTTCTTCAGGACACCAATAAATCAGTGCGATATTTTGCCCTTGATTGTGTTGTCCATAATGAAATCAGTGCTGCGTTACCATATGTACGCTCAATTGCCTCAGGTGATGAAAATGAAGAAGTTCGGGTAAAGGCAATCAATGTTTTATCAGCATTGCATGATAGGGCAGCATATTATATTTTTGTCCGTGCATTATCAGATTACTCTGATCTTGTGCGGGATGCTGCAGTTGATGCTCTGTCAACGTTACTATCAAAAGAAAGTACTATCTATTTATCACGGCAGTTGTTAACTGAACGTGAAGTCTATATAAAACGAAAAATAATAAAAGCACTGATAACTGCTAAAAATGCAGGTGATATCAGGGGATTACAGCATATTGTGCATAATGAAGAAAACAGGAGTTTGCGCATGTATGCAGTATATGCATTGGGGGTCATCCGTGATAAACGCACAGTACCGCTGATTATAGAGTCATTAGATGATGAAGATTTTAGAATACGCGCTGAAGCAGCAGCGGCTCTATCACAGTTTAAAGGGAAAAATGTAGTGATTCCGTTGCTTGAGAGTTACTCAAAAGAAAATGAAATGTATGTAAAAACAGCAATTGTATTCTCGTTAAAAAAAATTTGTGATATGGGTTCTTTACAAAAATTGTTTATTATTTACACTCAGGAACAGGATATAGTTTTGAAAATGATTTTAAGCAGCGCTATTCAGCATATCATTACAAGAAATACACGGCAATATTAGTATGGATATTGACAAAAGGTCACATGAAAAGGGTAATTATTATGAAGATTGCGATAGCTCAGATTAATCCAATCATTGCAGATATTGAAGGAAATTGTAATAAGATTTCTCAGTTTGTTACTCTGGCAAAAGAAAAGGGTGCTGATTTAGTTATTTTCCCTGAGATGGCAACAATTGGGTACCCGCCGATGGATTTACTGGAGCATAAAAAACTCATTGATGATAATCTGAGGGCTTTGGAGGCGATAGCTCCTTTAAGCAGTGATTGCGGTATTATTTGTGGCTATGTTGATTATAATTATGACAATCCCCCTATGCTATATAATGCAGCAGCCTTTATGTATGATGGGAAACTACAATCAAAACATTATAAAACATTACTTCCCACTTATGATGTATTTGATGAATTACGATATTTTTCTCCTGCACCATCTCAGGAAATCATTAGCTATAAAGGAATTAATATTGGTATCACCATATGTGAAGATATATGGAATGACATGAGTCTGAGTGAGGATATGTTTATGGAGTTCAGGCGCTATGCTGTTGACCCCATTGAAAATTGTATAAAAAAAGGTGCGGATATACTGATAAATATATCAGCTTCCCCATATGTAAAGGGGAAAAATTCCATAAAATGGAGTAAAATTCAGCATGTAGCAAAAAAATATAAGGTGCCAATAATATATGTCAATCAGGTTGGTGGCAATGATAGCCTTATATTTGATGGCAACAGTTTTGTTATTGATAAAAAGGGGAATTTTGTACTCAAAGCTAAAAATTTTCAGGAAGATTGCATACTATTTGATACAGAAAAAGAATATATGCATATAAGCTGTGAAGAGGATTTCATTGCTGACATTGAGAAAGCACTTATTCTGGGCATACGGGATTATGTATATAAATCAGGATTTAAAAAGGTTGTGTTAGGTTTAAGTGGCGGAATTGACTCGGCACTGACTGCATGCCTGGCTGTTAAAGCTTTAGGACCCGAAAATGTGTTGGGGATTACCATGCCATCTAAATTTTCTTCAAAGGGAAGTGTTGATGATTCAGTTGAATTGGCGCATAATTTGGGAATAAATATCCATACTATTCCAATAAAGAATCTTTTTGAAACCTATATACATGAATTAAATCCCTTCTTTAAAGACTTGCCATTTGATATTGCAGAAGAGAATATACAGGCACGAATACGTGGAAATATATTGATGGCATTCAGTAACAAATTTGGTATGCTGTTACTCACCACGGGGAATAAATCGGAATTATCCATGGGATACTGTACCTTATATGGCGACATGGCAGGAGGCCTTGCGGTGCTTTCTGATGTGCCCAAGACTCTGGTTTATGCACTATCCTATTATATTAATAAAGATAAAGAGATAATACCCAGATCAATTCTGGAAAAAGCACCATCTGCAGAGTTACGTGAAAATCAGAAAGATCAGGATTCATTGCCTCCCTATGAGATACTTGACCAGATTATTGAACGATATGTAGAACTGAAAATGAGTGCAGAGCAGATTATTGCTGATGGATTTGACCCTGACATAGTATATTCTGTGCTGCGAACTATCGACAGAAATGAATACAAACGAAAACAGGCACCAGTTGGCTTAAAGGTAACAACCAAGGCTTTTGGTGTTGGAAGGCGTATACCTATTGTTCAGAGATTCAAGCATTAAATCACCACCTGTGGACAGGCCATCCTTTTACGTGAGCTAGCTTCAGTAAGGCAGGCTGTGGATTAACACATTGAGGAAATCCAACCGCTTCCATAACAGGTATATCAGCAACAGAATCAGCATAGTAATAGGCAGATTTGATATCGATGTTATGATCTGTGCAAAACTGCATAGCGCGGTTACGTTTTTCTATCCCATAACAGTAATTGCCTTTTATTGAACCGGTATAGTAACCATCGTTTACTTCAAGTTCAGTACACAAAACATCATCAAAGTGAAGATGCTTCATTATCGGTTTACATATAAAATCCAGTGATGCCGAAAGTAATACAATGGATGCTCCTTTAGCTTTATGCATATATATTGATTCAAGAGCCTGAGGATAAATGTAATGTTTAACTGTCTCTTCAAAGAATATTTCAGAATACTGTTCTATGGTTTTGGCCTCCATTCCTTTTAATCGTTTAACCCAATGCATTATCAATGATTGTGTATTGATAATGCCAGATTTATAGAGCAGTGAAAGTAGCATACCATTGATAAGAGATAATAATGATACCATACCCCTTTTGTAAAGGTCCCTGACGATGAGTGTTCCTGAACTTGATGCAAGTATGGTATGATCAAGGTCATAAAAGGCAATATAGTCGCTCATATAGTCTCCTATAAAAAGTCAAAATATTTTACAGCCCTATTCAAATTATTGTAAATCTATAGAATAATCAGGTTATGCTAATTGCTTTTCTTGCATAGACCTGTTATTCTCATATCCAGATACCATTTGCAATGAAGCATCAAATGGTTCATTATAGGTTAATATATGCCATACTATGTGTGTAAGCTTTCGTGCCGTTGCTACTATTGCTTTTCCTGAGCCTTTTGTTCTTTGTAATGCTTTATAGCGCTTCATTAGCCGATAATCCTGCACCTGTTTTATCCGCCGCATACCCATTACCAATTGTACAAATGCTGTCCGTAATAGCTCAGGCCCATGTTTGGTTATCTTCCCATGTCTGATATTTTCATTAGAATTATGCACATAGGGTACCACCCCTACAAAAGCCGCATAGTGTTTTGCACTCCTAAACCGCCTGATATCATCTGTATATGCTCGTATCATCCAGGCTGTAATGCGCCCACACCCCGGCATCGTTTGTAACAGTTCTATTGCCTTATCCCCCTTTACCAATTCTTCAATTTTTCCCTCAATCTGCTTGACTTTTTCATCTAATGAATCTATCATTTCTATCAACAGGTGGACTACGAGTCCGATTTCTGTTGATCCGAGGGTGTCCAGCACTGCCTGGCGCCCTCGTTTACTTTGTAATGTTGCCCGTGCATCCTCATACCCATACGCTGTCAATATGCTATGAACTTGATTCTTCGTGGTTACTATCGCCTTGACTAATTGTCTCCGTATATGTAATAATCGCCGCAACATTTCACTATAGTCTGAACATATCCATGCCTCAGGAAGCATATCCTTTTCTAAAAATTCTGCTATCGTTTGAGCATCATGCTTGTCTGTTTTCTTTACCGATTCGGTTATTACCTTGAACTTCATCGTGTTGATCACTTTTACCTGTATCCCCTCTTCTTCCAGCTGCCTCTTAAAATACCGTGTGTTTCCCGTCGATTCCACTCCCACAACAATCGCTCCCGTACCCTCCGTACGCTTGCATTCCTCTATGAAACTTGCTATCCCTACCTTATTGGTACCATAGTCGCGGTATCGTCCTGTGGTAGCATTATAAACTGTGAATCTGTTCTTGTGTAAATCTACGCCTATATACCTCATGTCTACCCCCGTTATTTTGTGGTAAATTTTATTTGAACAGGGCCTTTTCGGTAGTGCGCCATTCTCCTATTCGACCTCGCAGGTCACTGAATGTTGCGGTTACAGTTCCTCATTCTCCTTCCCGGTCTTTTTGACCACATAACATGACGAACGGTAACCTTCCTGTTCATTGGTACTTCTTGAACAGATCCTCGTCTTACCGCAACTATTTTGACTTTTTTATCATTCCTCCTTCTTTACAATATACACACAGGCTACAAGTGTGCAGTACATATATAATAGTTCAATCAAAAATATATTTAAAAAAATTATTGAAATTATTTATGCCATTTGGGATGATATATAACAAGAAAAGGTAATACAGGATATGAGTGGTTTACAAAGGAAAGACTTACTTGATATACAATCATTAGCTACCGAGGAAATTTTATTAATTTGTAATTCTGCAAAATATTTCAAAGCCCTTTTTACACGGTCAATTAAAACAGTGCCAGTTTTACGCGGTAAGACGGTGTGCCTTTTATTCTATGAGCCCTCAACACGCACCCGTATAAGTTTTGAGCTGGCGGCAAAACGTCTGTCAGCAGATTTAATCAATATTGCGGTGCAAACATCAAGTGTGGTTAAAGGGGAATCCCTGATTGATACTGTGCATACGCTGGAAGCGTATAAAGCAGATTTTATTGTTATGCGACATGCGGCGTCATTAGCGCCGCATTTTTTATCTCGTAATATAAAATCATCGGTTATTAATGCAGGAGATGGCAACCATGCTCATCCAACGCAGGCTCTTCTTGATGCGTATTCACTGATGGAAATAGTGGGCAGTATCAAAGGGTTGCACATAGGTATAGTGGGTGATATTCTTCATTCACGTGTTGCTCGTTCTGATATTGAGATTTTTAAGCGGCTCGGAGCAAAGGTTAGCCTGATTGGCCCCCCAACGCTGGTGCCTGATGAATTCAAGATGTATGGTGTTGATATTTATTATGAGTTTGATGAAATACTTCCTGAACTTGATGTTATTAACATGTTACGAATACAACGTGAACGCCAGCAGGGGTCATTTTTCCCTTCAATACGGGAATACCATAAGCGCTTTGCGTTAACTAATGAACGGCTTAAACGATGTAAGAAAGATGTGATTGTGATGCATCCTGGACCAATTAACCGCGGTATTGAAATAGACGATGAAGTGGCCGATAGTTCCCATTCAATAATAAATGAGCAGGTCACTAATGGGGTAGCAGTGAGGATGGCTATTTTTTATCTTCTTGCAGGTGGAACTCCCCTGGATGAGAAAGAGGTTGAGTAATGAAATTGTTAATTAAATATGGAAGATTAATTGACCCTGCTTCTAACACTGATGAAGAATTTGATATTTTTATTGCAGATGGCAAAATAGTAAAAATAGATAAGAATATTAAAAAGGATGATGCACAGTTCATTAATGCAAAGGATTGTATTGTGGTTCCTGGACTGGTGGATATGCATGTACATTTCAGAGAGCCCGGCCGTGAGGATGTTGAAACTATTATAGGTGGCTCCAGGGTTGCAGCTAAATCAGGGTACACCAGTGTATGTACCATGCCAAATACAAATCCTGTAATTGATAATCAGGCGCTGGTGCGATACATAAAAAAACAGGCAGAATCTGGACCAATTAATGTATTTCCAGTTGCAGCCATAACAAAAGGTTCAATGGGTGAAGAATTAACGGAGATGGGTGAGCTGGTTGAAGGTGGTGCAATAGCATTCAGCGATGATGGCAAACCCGTTATGAACTCAACTACAATGCGACGTGCATTAGAGTATTCGCGGATGTTTAATGTCCCTATTATAACGCATGCAGAGGATATCACATTGTCAAGCGGTGGTATCATGAACGAAGGAAACAATTCAATCTTTTTGGGTTTGAAAGGAATCCCCCGTGAAGCTGAAGAAATTATGATTGCGCGCGATGTATTGCTTACACGCCTCACAAAAGGGAGGTTGCATGTAGCTCATGTTTCATCTAAAGGTTCACTGGATATTATTACCATGGCCAAACGAAACAACATTCAGGTGACGTGTGAGACAGCACCGCATTATTTTTCTCTGACGGATGATGCCATAGCAGAACATCTTTCCATGGCAAAGATGAATCCGCCATTGCGTACGGAAGAAGATAGAAAGGCAATTATTGAAGCGTTGCGCAATGGCTTAATAGAAGTCATTGCCACAGACCATGCGCCTCATCTTCCCAATGAAAAGATGCAGGAAATAGCATTTGCACCATTTGGAATTATAGGTCTTGAAACTGCAGTGCCATTAATTATTACTGTCCTTATTAAGGGGAATGGGTTTAACTTTATACAGGCATTTGAAAAAGTTACTGTCAATCCCTGTAAGATTCTTGGCATTGACAGAGGGTATATCAAAGAAGGTGGAGTTGCTGATATTACGATTATCAATCCTGATAAAAAAATTAATGTTAATGACGATTTTATTATTTCGCGATGTAAGAATACGCCATTTATGGGAAGAGAGCTTTTTGGCCAGGTTGAATATACCATCTGCAATGGTATAATAGTATATCCGTTTAGCTGAATAAATCCTGTAATGCACGTGCCATGATATAGTAGCCTTCTTCGGTTGGGTGTACACCATCAAACTGTACAAGTTCCTGTAATGGTGTGCCCTTGTTAACAGCGTTTTTCCAGTATTCATGTGTCTTTGATACAGGCAGCTTATAGTCATCAGCAATAGATAGTATTGTATCGTATAATTTATATGCATTTTTTGCTTCAGGGAAATCCCCAAACCACACAGAAGTAACCAGCACTATATCAGATGGCAATCGGGCCTGAATAGCATTGATTATTGCCCGTATGTAGTTACCAAAAACATGCGGTGAATACCCACATGCGTAATCATTCAATGCAAACTGTATAAGCACACAATCGGGATTGTACGAAATGACATCATACGAAACACGATGCAACCCACCATCGGCTGTGTCGCCGGGTATACCTTTATTGATTATTTTTATTGAAGCATTTGGATACTGTGATTGTAAAAAATCATGGAAATAATCAATATATCCCTTATCAACCATCCATCCATAGGTTAATGAATCACCTAAAGCAACTATGGTGACAGCCTGGCCGTTTTTAAGTTTTTCAATAGTTTTCAGTGGCTTAATCATGACACTACCACAAATTCCTCAAAGATTGTAAAGACTGTATGAAAATTGTCAATTAGCAAAATTGTAATGGGTTTACTGTAGCAATGAAATATTCTTGCAATATTAGAGTTCTACTATATTTTAAGATAAATTTGAAAAATCTTGCAGAGAGGTACAGGATGGATCTAAACAATAAATGCATACTATTAACAGGTGCATCATCCGGGATAGGGAAAGCATTGCTGGAAGAATTAACACAATACAATGCAACAATTGTGGTTGGCGATCTAAACCCTGAAGCTATTGCACACAATAAAAATATAAAAGCAGTATGCTGTGATGTTAGTAAGCAGAAAGATATTGAAATGTTGTTTAAGAAGGCACTTTCCATTATGGGGGAAATAGATATCTGCATTGCGAATGCTGGTTTTGCCTATTATGAAAAATTGCAAAAAGCTGACTACGATCATATCCATAAAATAGTTTCAGTAAATTATATTGCCCCAATTTATTTTCTTGAAAAGATGATGGAGATAAATAAAGGTAAAGAAGCATGTATGGTATTTACTGCCTCGGCAATGGCAAAACTACCGTTGCCGGGATATGCATTATATTCAGCTACCAAAGCTGCTCTAGATGGGTTTGCTTATTCATTTAATTTTGAAAAGGATAGAAACTTTCACCTTGTAGTGGTTTATCCCATAGCAACGAAAACTGAATTTTTTAAAACAGCAGGCAAAGGAACGCCGGTTCCTTTCCCCACGCAAACACCTCAAAAAGTTGCTCAAGAAGTTGTTAAAGGGATACTGAAAAATAAACGATATGTGTTCCCTTCAAAAATATTTAGAGGCATGATGATTGTAAACAGAATTCTACCATTTGCCCTGTGGTGCTATGCTAAAGTTGAGCAGTATAAATTTAAAAAGTGGGTTGCATCATCAGAGAGCAAATAATTACCATGGGAATTGATGGAGTCATATTTGACCTGGATGGGACACTTCTGGATACTATAGCTGATCTGGCATACAGTGTTAATAATGTCCTGTTACGCTATGGGTATCGTACACATCCGGTAGAGGCATATAAACAGTTTATTGGCGATGGCATGGCAATGCTCATTCAGCGTGCGGTTGGGGAAACTTGTTCAGATAAAGAGATTACAAAACTTGTTTCCGAATTGAAAGATGAGTATGCAAAAAACTGGAACAGGGAAACAAAACCATATCCAGGAGTGCATGACCTTTTAAAGGAACTATCGCACAAAAAAATAAAAATTTCCGTTTTTTCAAATAAATCGCATGAGTTTACTGTAGAAATGGTTAAATACTATTTCTCTGATATTGCATTCAGCACAATTTTAGGTTTGCAGGATTCCATACCACGTAAACCTGACCCGCATGGCGCACTGCTTATTGCCCACACAATGCAATTAGAACCATCGCAGATTGCCATGATTGGTGATTCGGCTACGGATGTTGAAATGGCTCATGCATGTGGTATGTACAGTATAGGAGTGAGCTGGGGGTACAGACCTGTTGCGTTGCTTTTGCAGCATCATCCTCATGCAATTGCCAATACGCCCGGAGACATTATACGGATTATCACATCAGTAACATGAAGATTACAGATACTTGGGTTCTTTATACGAATAAATGGTATGCACACCACCTTCAATTTGAGCTGACAGCGAACGCAATTCAAAGCGAAGCTCTTCTTTGTAGAGCTTTTCGTGAAGCTCTTTAATAGTGCGTACACCCATATCCTGAAATGCGTGTTTCAATCCCTGTACCAGATATGGCACATAATCAAACATTGAGCCTTTATCAACTACCGCGCCAGAAACTCCCTGTGCAACGAGTATCTTTGAGTCTTCTGCAAAATAGCGCTTTGAACCGCCTTTTTCCATTGCTTCCAGTGATGCCATGCCACGATACCGTTTAAGGCGAACGCCATTTTCATAAAAATATTCGCCAGGTGCTTCTTCGGTGCCAGCAAACATTGAACCCATCATTGCAGTTGATGCACCCAGCGCAAGTGCCTTGGCTATGTGCCCTATTGTGGCAATACCGCCGTCGGCTATTGTTGGTATATTGTATTGTTTTGCAAACTTGCTGCATCGATACACTGCCGTTGATTGTGCGCGGCCAACTGCCATAGTCACCTGTGTAGTACAGATTGAGCCTGGCCCCATGCCAATGCGCAGAGCATCTGCCCCTGCCTTTATCAGGTTTTCGCATTGCTCAATGGTGACAACATTACCTCCAATGACATCAAGTTCTGGGTATTTCTTTTTAATATATTTAATCATTTCTATCTGGTAGATAGAGTTACCCTGTGCTGCATCTATGACCACAACATTGACTCCAGCTTTTACAAGTTCCTGTAATCGCTCTTTTGATTCATCCTTGGTGGAAATGGCTGCCCCAACCATAAGCTGCTTGTTAGTATCTTTTGATGCAAATGGATATTCTCTGTTGGTTACAAGGTCATTGCGGCTCATGAGGGCAACGAGCTTTCCTTCATCATCAACTATCGGCAATTTGCCCTTTTTGGATTTTTTAAGTAACTCGTTTGCCTGTGCCAGTGTAATACCAACCTTTGCAGTGACAAGATCGGTGGTCATGACATCTTTTAATTTTTTTGATCTATCAGTTTCAAAATCGATATCCCTGTTGGTAACAATACCTATCAGTTTAGAACCTAATTTGCCATCAACAGTAATGGGTATGCCTGAAAATCCAAATTTTTCCTTAATTTCATCAATATGGGCGATAGTATGTTCGGGAGATAATACAACTGGATCAGTAATAAATCCATTTTCAAATCGTTTGACTTTTCGTACCTGAGCAACCTGTTCCTCAATGGTATTGTTGTAATGGATGATCCCAATGCCCCCCAATAATGCCAAACTGATAGCCATCTTTGATTCAGTCACAGTGTCCATGGGGCTTGATACCAGTGGCCGTTTAAGTTTAAGATTGCGGGTAAATTGTGTTTCTAAATCAACATCGTCAGGGTTAAAGTCAATATAACCCGGTAATATGATAAAATCGTTGTAGGATAACCCCTGAGTGGAATTTAAAAGCTCTTCACCTGAATAGCCGTCTTTAGGTTTCATGTAGTACCTCTATGAGTCAATGAATAATATTTTCTATAGTGTTGTGGTGTTATATAAGATATAGCATGGAGCGCACTATATTTCAATTATTTGCTTAAGTATTACGTACAATGTTTCAATAATCAACTGAAAAAATTAAAGGCGCTGTAAAATTTGTGTAAGCTCTGCGATAGTAGTTAAAGGTATGAGTGTTCCTGTAAAGCCTGTATTTGAAATCTCAGATACATTGTTGCGAGGTAACAGAATGGTGGTTATTCCTGAATTTACAAATTCTATAAGCCTGCGTAATGAATGACTTGCAGAACGAACCTGTCCAGAAAGTGATAATTCGCCAATGATGCCGATTGAATGCGGAATAACTATATTTTGTAAACTTGATATAATAGCAGCGGCAATTGCAAGGTCACACGATGTATCATCAATGGTAAATCCGCCTGCAACATTAATAAATATATCAAATGAGCTTAATGAAATCTTTGCATGCTTTTCAATGACCGCTACAAGCAAATTAAGCCTGTTAACATCAAAACCATCTGCCATTCGGCGAGGGTTTGAAAAGCTTGTTGCAGTAACAAGCGATTGTGCTTCAAAGAGAATGGTTCTGGTCCCCTCTATAGTAGCACTGATAACGCTTCCCGGAAAGCTTGCATCATGCGATTGAACAAATAATGTGTTCTTGTCCTTTACTTCTGTTAATCCTGTGGCTGTCATGGTAAATAATGCTATCTCATTAATTGAGCCAAAACGGTTTTTAAAGGCGCGTAATATGCGATAGTCACGCGTAAAATCCCCCTCAAAGTAGAGTACTGTGTCAACAATATGTTCCAGTATTTTTGGACCTGCAATGGAGCCATCCTTGGTGATATGCCCGATTAGCAGTATAGAGGTTTGCGTTTGTTTTGCAATATCAGCAAGCCGTGAAGCAGTATAGCGAATCTGGCTTACGGAACCAACAGGTGAAGTTATATCTTTTGAATAGAGTGTCTGGATAGAGTCTATTATTACAAGCTGTGGTGCGTTAGTGCGTATGAGTGCTTCGATATGGTCAATATCAGTAACTGAGGTAAGGTGGATTGAATCAGGTTTTATATTAAGCCGGCGTGATCGCAAATGTATTTGTTGCAGAGTTTCTTCTCCAGAGCAGTACAGAGTTGTGCAATGCTGAGCTACCTGTAATGCTAATGTGGATTTGCCTATACCTGGTTCGCCTCCCAGAAGGATAATGGAGCCGGGAACTACTCCTCCACCACACACCAGATCAAATTCGCCGATTCCTGTTGGTATACGTTGAAATGATTCTGATAGTACCTGCGAAAGGGGATGGATGGAATTTTCAAAGGGTATTTCGTTTTTAAAAACAGGAGTATCCTGCATTTCTTCAACGATAGTATTCCAGGTATTGCATTCCGGGCATTTCCCTAACCATTTCTGGAATGTTGCTCCGCATTCATTGCAGATATATATTGTTTTTGGTTTTTTAGGCATTGTTATTTTTTCTGCTTAAAGAGTAGTAATGATGGATCTTTTTCAAGCCTTGAAAAAAGCTCTTTTGCTGAAATGGATGCATCACGTATGTTGGTATAAATTTCTTCATCATAGAGGAGCTTTCCCATTGTTCCACGACCCTTTTCAAGACGGTATGCAATTTTATTCATGCTGGATGTGAGTTCAGAAAGATTTTGTAATGTAATGGTAATATCTTCACGGTTTTTTTCAGAGATGTATGCCATATTTTTTGAAATAACATTCATCTGATTCATAAATTGCTGCAATTGCTGGGAAAAAGTTACGATAGCCGCACGTGCGGTACCAACTGACTGTCGAACATCATAACGGTTTTCATCAACCATCTTATTTAAGTTTGCCACAAATTTATTTGAATTCTGAAATATCTCTGCTAGGATCTGGGCTCCACTTTTATCCTGCATAAAGCTCTGGAATGTCT
>Ga0209204_1000306_pt1 | contig 55511 bp, 49 predicted proteins | sample AD_JPNMR2_MetaG_FD_184425 | JGI IMG/M metagenome (GOLD analysis project Ga0209204, IMG submission 184425) | Active sludge microbial communities of municipal wastewater-treating anaerobic digesters from Japan - AD_JPNMR2_MetaG (SPAdes) (version 2) | ecosystem: Engineered > Bioreactor > Anaerobic...
GGGAACTATATAGTCTATAGTATTTTTTTTTAAAAAAGTATAATCACTATAGTTGGAAGGTGGTATATCTAAGGAAGAAGGAAGTATTTTTTTTAAAGAGTATAGTCTATATAGTTAGAAGTAGGTTGAGGTTTGTGTTTATGCAAGGTCGATGCGCTCTTAACGTGCTACGTTAGGGGAGAGGGTAGTGGCTCTTATATCCTACGTTATCTATACTTCTATGCCTTCTTTATTGGCAGTTATAGTATGTTTAACTTTTTTTGAATTTGTCATGGACAAAGTATCGCTTAGACAGATTATTGCCGCCCTGAATAAGGGCGGCGATTTACCGTCATGGATCTCGTTGCAAGAGATCCAGGAATGCATCGTCGCCCTAAAGCAGGGCAGAAAGAACTACACCGGCGAACAATTCTTTGCATATGCCATCGAGGAAGATGGCATATTAAGCAACATCCTGTTTATCCGATCCAACAGAGAAGCAACAATGTTGCTTCGGTTGTTGCAAGAACCGGGTGACGAATAGTCACCCTGTTTTTTTTTCTCCCCCCCCCTATCAGACGGGGGTGCACCATCTTGCAATGGTGTTCGTACGGAAGTTCCCCAATACTTACGTATATTTGCAAGTAGGAAAATGTAGGGGTAGTGTAAGAGAGGAGAGGGGAAGGTAGCAGGTCAAGAAGGGTGGCATCGGGATAGGGGAGGTGGTAAAATAGGCAGGAATAGTATAAAGTATTTATTAACAAATAAAGGAGGCGATATGGGAGAGAGAGGTAAAAGTTTCCTTAGCAGATTGTATAGTTTAGTGCGGGTAGCGAAAGCGTATGAGGGGCAGTTAAATTTTGATTTCAGGAATGTTTGTCGGAACATGTATGAGTATCATAGTTTAATGGCGAGGTATTATGATGCGTTAGGTAGGGGGGTGGAGGATGCGTGTTTATTATTGGATGACAGCATATTAAGTGATTTATTAGACATTAATTTTGGGAACATAGGGGAGGGTATTGAAGATGGAGATAATTAAGTATGGAGAAGGAACAGATATAGTACGGGAGGTTATAGAGGCGGTTAGGCAGAAGCAGAAGCGGAACAGGCGTAGGCGGACGGACAAGGGGAAGGTGAAGGTAAGAGCGGGCAAGGGAGGCAAGGATTTTCGTTACATAGGGGTGCAGGAGGTGTACAAGTGGTTAGACGAGCATTATCCTGTATTTAGTATAGAGGCTGGGGAGGTAAGGGAGTTAGCAGGGACGGTGAATGTATTGGTGAGGTTAGAGGTAGTGGATGAGAGTGGTGTGAAGCGGGTGGTGCAGCGTTGGGGGACGAAGGAGGCGATAGTGAGTCAGGATAAGTTAGTGATGGGGCAGTACATAAAGGCGGCGGAGAGTGATGGGTTAAAGAGGTGTGTGGTAGCGTTAGGTGGTTTCAATGATGTATATTACGATGTGGATGTTGTGGAGGAGGTGGATGACGAGGAGAAAGAGCGTATAGTGGCAGTGTTGATGGAGGTAAGGGATATTATAGGAGACAAGGCTATATATGAGACTATAGTGAGGTATGAGAGGGGTGCTATAACTATGAAGCAGGTAATGGACAAGGTAGATAGGATAAAGAAGCAGCGGAATGTATAAATAGTATTTTTTAAACAAAAAGGAGAAAAAAATGAAAACAACTATTGACCGCAACTTTAAAGGTTTAACCTTTACAAATGGTCGCTTTATTTATAACGGCGACCTTATAATCAACAACAATGTAATCGTCGAAGTAAAGGACTTGGTCGTCGACGGCGACTTGATTGTCGATGGCGACCTTACCGCCGCAGGCAATGTAAGTGCAGACAATATTTTTGTCGCCGGCGACCTGATTGTCGACGGCGACCTTATCGCCAGAGACAAAGTTGTTGTAAACGGTAACGCAACAATCGCCGGAACAATAAGAACGAAGTTAGTGTCTGCTGTAAACCTTACAGCAGAAAACATAGTAGTCGATAAACTTCTTAATATCAATGGAAATATAAGCGTAAGCGGGAAAATTTACGCCCCGCTCGCTTTTATTTAATTTGTTTAAGTTAAAAGGAGAAAAAAATGAAAAAAACCTTTACTTTGGATTTGGCGAACGAAAACGTTGACTTTTTAAAAAAGTTAGCCAAAGTGAATATGCGTTCTGTATCGGCACAGCTGAGCATTTTGCTGAACGATTTGCTTGAAAAAGAACGTAAAAAGGTAAAGGACGACGACGTTCAAAAAGAACAACAAATTAATAGTAAACAGGAGGTGGGACAATGATAATAGAAACTGAAAAAACAAAAAGAGGGTACCACGCATTGTGGGAAAGTGGTGGCGGGTGTACCAACACTGGCGGAGCCACCGTGATTTGCGACCAAAACGGCTTGCCAAAAAAAGCCGTTTACGTTAAGCGTAGCGGTCATTTATCGAACCGCGAGCACGCACTGGTCGTTCTTGCGGTAGGCGACTACATTATAAATGCCTACCATCACTGGCGGAATTTTTGGATAAAGATTTATAGAGTTATAAGTTTCCAAGAAAAATATGCCGTTACAGAATTGGTCTATAAATTTAGTGATGGCGAATGGAATGAATCGCTGCCTGAATACCTGCAGTCGGCGGTAACGGCTGCGATGGAAAAGGCAACCTGCTATCACTGCACTCGGGCACATTATATAAAATAATAATAAAAATAATTAAGAAGGAGGCTATATGGAGCAATCAAACATAGCAACAAGTGTTACGCTTGATGTAACAGACAAGAATGAAAATGACATAATAAAGAGGTTCACAGAGGAGTATGAATTAGATGATGTATTAAGAGATTTCTTATCTGCTGGGAAGAAGAACTATAGTTGTGAGTGTAGGATAATAATAACGGGTAGGTATGCGGAGTTAAAATATTTAATTTGGAGGTATGGGGTATGGGAGGATGGTGTATGGCATAAAGGGGAGTGGAAGGATGGTGTATGGAAGGATGGAGAATGGAAGGATGGCACATGGTATTATGGGACATGGGAGAATGGTATATGGAAGGATGGAGAATGGAGGGATGGTATATGGAAGAATGGGACATGGGAGACTGGAAGGTGGATACATGGGGTTTGGCATAATGGTATATGGGAATATGGGACATGGGAGGATGGTGTATGGTTGAATGGTAGATGGGAGGATGGTATATGGGAATATGGTAGATGGGAGGATGGTGTATGGGAATATGGTAGATGGGAGGATGGTATATGGCATAATGGTAAGTGGAAGGGTGGTGTATGGTATGATGGAGAATGGCTTAATGGTGTAAAGGAATATGATATATGGAAGGATGGTATATTGTAGAATGGTGTATAGAGAGGTGAAGATATGGAGATAGATGTGATATTCATAACACCAGAGTACACAAGGATCGAGATAGAGACATTCAGGAATCAGGAGGTAACGAATAACATTAAAGCAATGAGTTATAGTGGTGGGGTAGCGTGGTTATGCGGGATATTGCGTGAGATAAGGGGGGATAACATAAGTGAGATAGTTAAGGGTATAGATGATATTGATGGAATAATGAAGATGAAGTTATTCAGGCTGCATCAGTATGATCCGGAAACGCAGTACAGGCATGGTATAGATCAGGGATGGGGTTTAGTGGATGGGATACAGACAAAGGGTAGTGTTACAAGGAGGTATCTACCCTATTTAACTATTTATGAAGCAAGGAGGAGGAACATAATAGGTGGGATATATAGGGACGAGGAGACGTTGAAGCGGAAGTGGGAGAGTGTTATAAGCTGGTATAATGGGTTAAGTGAGGAAAGGAAGTTAGGATTTAACAATAGGTTATTAGGATTAAGGTTAGGCATAGGTGAAGTTGGAGACAGGTTTAGGTCTATACACGTAAGATCTGGGATTGTTGTACGGTTTAAGTACAACGGTATGGTGAAAAAGAACGTGAGTGTGAGTAGGTATTATTGGGACAAGCGGGAGAGACGGCACAAATGGTATTGCACGGAATCGTGGAGACAGACAGACGAGAGCAAAGCACTAACAGATGTTATATTAATATATAGGGGTAGATATGATTAATGTATATTTAAGGATATTGGGGCACATATTAGTCAGACCAAAGTATATGAGGTATTTGGATGGGGTAGAGATAGAGTTAGCGGGAGAGTATAAGGATATATATGAGATTGTGAAGAGTTATCCTGGTGAGGAGATGATAATGCCGTCATATTTGGTTGAGAAGGGGATAGATAAGAAGTTATCGAATTTAATATATCCGATAATGAGTGAGATAATGGGGATGCAGGATATGGAGGCGTATAGTGATTTGTATAATTGTTTGCTATTGGTGGATGAGGACAACAGGAAGCGTTTAGCGATAAAGGTGATAGATGAGGCGAGGGAGGAGATAATGAGGGGGGAATTATCGGAGGCTATTTACAAGTTAAAGGGTTTAAAATATCCGCCGACGAAGCGTATAAAGAAGTTTGGGGAGATAGGGACGGCAAATGACAACACATTTATGACTGGGATAGATGATATAGATGAGGGAGGAGGTTTGGCATTAGGGAACATGTTGGTATTAAGTGGGGATACTGGCAGTATGAAGACGATGATAACATTATGGATGAGTCTAAGTATATTGAACAATACGGAATACAGGGTAGGGTATTTTGAGAAGGAGATGTTACCGAGAGATATAGTGAGGAGGGTAATAAGTAACATAAGTGGGAAGAGTTTGAATGAGGTAATGTGTATGGGTGGTAAGGATTATGAGAGGTTACATGAGGAGACGTATGAGAAGCACAAAGGGATATTGGATAGGTTTGTGATAGTACCGAACGATGTATTTGACAATGTACTGGACATGGCGAAGATAATAGAGAACGAGGGTATAAACGTATTTGTATTGGATTTCTTTACACAATTAGGGCAGGACAGAATGGAGAGGGATTTTACTACATTTACGATGGCACAATCTAATATGTTAAAGGAGATGATAAACACGACAAACACATTAGGTATAGTGATAACGCAATTACGTAAGAATAGTGCGAGGTCGAGATTGAATAAGATACCACAGCTTGATGATATAGAGTGGAGTGGCTCGATTTCGCAGTATGCGAGTTATGTATATAGCACGTTTTATCCTAAACTATATTATGAAAAAATGAACAGCAAATATTTTTATCTGATTAATAGTAAGAACAGGCATAATGCTGTAAAAGATGTCTGTTTACATGCATATCCATCACACTGTAATTTCTTGGAGCCTGAAACATCAGAAAAGATAGGAATGCTAAATTGGTTAGCGAGTTACAGGCAGAAAGTAAGTGGCAATGGATAGGGAGGGGAAAATGGAAATAGATAATTATGAGAAGGTAAATCTTATGTTTGAATGTTTGCATAAGTATATGGAAAGGGTAATAGACATTTATTTAAGAGAGCATGAAGAGGAGCAAAGAAAGAAAGAAGAATTATGTTTAACAAATATTGAGGAAGAAAATGATAATATTGCATAATGATATAGTAGAATATCTCAAATCGAGATTAGCAGAGAAGGATGGCAGGTTAGAGATAACATTTAATGAGGGTTTAATAAACATAAAGGTAGCTGGAGAATCCTATGATGATAATACGGAAAAGAAGAACATGGATTTCTATAGTGTGTTAGATATTACGACAAAGGAAGATGTGTATAAGATATTACAGTTAAAGAATGGTGATATACCCTTATTAAGTGCTATTGGATTACAGAGTTGGGGAGCACGTAGGATGGCAAAGAAAGAAAGGGAGATAGTATTTAATAAGGCGAAAGAGAGGATAGATAAGATAATTGACAGGTATGATGATATATATAAAGTATTGAAGGGATATATTGATTTACGTGAAGAATTCTGTAATTACATAGAGAGCATAAACACTACAGGTGTATTTAGGAATGAGGATGGGCTGGAATTAAAGTATGTATATAAGATAGGGGAATATGAGAGTGTAGCGATGAGATGTAAGTATGAATTACATAGCATACATGATAACAATTTATATGTAAACGTTATTTACAGGCAAACGAGGTATGGTGGCTCTAATATAAGTATAGAGTTGCCGTTTGATATTGATAAGAATTATAATACAAGCAATGTTATATTCGACAAATTAGTAAAGTTAATAAACGAGATTGAGAGAAAGCAAGTTGCCAGTATGATGATAAATGATGCGAAGGAGTTATATATAAAATTATCTAAGATGGGGGAGAAAGGCAAAAGGTTATGTGATGAATATAAAGCAATACTTCAAGATTTATATAAATAATCATAAGGAGAAAAAATGAAAATATTAGAAAATATTCCAGACTTTTTGGAACATGTATTGCTATATGGGAATGAGTATGAGGGATACAGTGGAGAAGTGCCAGATGGGTACAAACCTATAAGTGTAACGCATCTGATAGATTCGCCGTACCCGAATATTTTGTTTGAGCGACACAAAGACGAGTTAGTGATACCGTTAAGGCATAGGGTATACACGTTATTTGGGAAAATTGGACATGCGATGATAATGGATTTGGAAAAGTTTGTTGATTATGATAAATTGGAACTTGAGAAAAGGCATTTTATCAAATATGAATTAGACAATGTAGGGAAGTATATACTTAATGGTCAGGTAGATTTATTTGATACTAGGACAAATACTATATATGACTTTAAGTTTACAAGTCAATGGGTGTTCAAATATGGTGGAGGATATAAGAAGGAGTGGCAATATCAGTTAAATATCTATAAATATATAATGGAAAAATTAGGATATAAGATAGACAATTTAATGGTAATAGGTATAATAAGGGATATAGTATCAGCGAATATAAAGCCTGACCAGATGAAGGACAATGAAGTTGTGTTTTGTGAGATTCCAATGATGAGTAATGAAGAGATTGAGGAATATATAAACAACAGATTAATAAGACATGAGAGGGCAGATTACTGTACAGAGGATGAGAGATGGGCGAAACCGACTGTATTTGCTGTATATGATAAGCCTGGAGCGGTAAAAGCGAGCAAATTATTCTATAACGAGAAAGATTTTAATGAATATATAAGAAAAGCGGACTATCATCACGTAGAAATAAGGGATGGTGAAGACAAAAGGTGTGTAAGATATTGTGCAGTTAATAAATTTTGCGAGTATTACAGAAAGAACTATATAGAAAAGAGTTCTAAAAAAAGTAGTTTATCCCTAACTAACAATTTTTAACAAAAAAAGGAGAGATATTATGAAAAAAGAGACAAAAGTTTTGAAAATTGAAACAGAAAATGTCGTGAATGAAAACCGCACAGAAGAAAATGTTTCACGTGGAAAAATGAATGAAAATGAAAAAGTGATTATGGAGCAATTCAATAAGGTTTATGCGCACGGATGTCGGATAGGTGGTACTATAGCTGAATTCCATATATTGAACTTAAAGTTCAATCTGTATAAGACATTTGGTGTGGATAGTAGTGATAAAGATTCTGTTATAGCTAAGATATTGGAGGCTTTCGTCGATGCGTGTATAAAAGCGATGAAGGAAGCAATTGAGAACGAGATTAAGAATTCGGATGTATCAAATCAGAGTAAGGAGGTAAGCAAAAATGAGAGTTAAGAGTGCGTATTTTGATAAGATTAATGGGGTATATGACTTATCCTTATTAAAGGATATGTTAAAGAGCGGGGAGATAACGTATGCTGAATATGAAGAGATGAGGGAAGATATATTAGCCAGAGAATACTGGGAGTATATAGGACGCAAAAGACATGGCAAGAATGATAATGATGAATATGAGGATAATTATTTTGATGATAATTATTATGAAGATATGAATTAAAGTATAGTTAGCGGGATAGACGGGAGAACGCTTGTTCTCTCGTCTTTTTTTTAATATTGTGGAAAATTTGTTATTTGAATATAACTAAATACGTATTAATTTTCTATAGATTAAGGAGTGCAAGTTTATGGCAGAACCTTCTGACGAAATCAAGAGATACAACAAGTTATATAGGTTAATGAACAATTCCAGAAGTAAATACATTAAGTATTACGAGGAAGATGAGGAATTTTATTTATCGGACATTGATGAGACTAGGACACAATTTAATAAGAGCCAGTTAGATTTTATAAGAAAGAAGTATGATATACCTATAAGTACAAAAATTGTATATGCTATAGTTGAGCAGGTATTAGCATTTGTTACAGGTGGCAAGCCATCGATAGAGCTAATGGCACAAGAGGAGATAGTACGGGATTGGGTACTTTTGTATAAAAGATTGATAAATAGCATATGGTATGAAAACAATTTGAATAGCGAGTTATATTACGCTATAAGGGATATGTTGGTAACTGGAGCTGGGTATTTACATGTAAGACCAAATTCATATTATCAGGAAAGCACATTTGGTGTAGTAGTAGAGAGGGTAGATTGGAAAAATGTGTATGTAGATCCCTATTGCACCAAGTGGGATTTAAGTGATGCTGATTATGCGGCAATTTGTTACACAATGCCGAAAGGGAAAGCTGAAAGGGAATTCGATATTAGTATAAGCAAAGATGATACACGTAATGAGTTGAGTGCCGAAGGTGCTGGGGAGATAATAGAGTATGCATATTATGACAGTTATCCATCTAATTTAAGCAATGATGAATTTAAGCCTATATGGATTAAGAATTTTTATGAAAAAAAGAATGTGAAGGTATATATAACACCAGATGGGAACATTAGTTTAGATGAACCTGTACCGACGAAGATAACGAACAAACAGAAAATATTATTAGGTCAGCAGATAACTATATTAGAGCAACAATTGGAGCAAGCAGCAGCATCAGCTGTAAACACTGAGCAGATAGAGCAACAGGAGTTAGAGAATGTAAACATGCAGTATGAGGAAATGAAGTCGCAATTAGAGCAGATGTATGAGCAATTCGTGGACATGCCTGATTTGGTGGATGGGTATATAATGGTAATGGAGAACGGAAGACCGATAGAAATAGAAGAGTATATGGTAATAAAGCAAAAGAGGGTTGAAAACACTTTAATGGTAGGAGACAAGATAAAGTACAAGAGGATATTACCAACTGACGAGATACCTATAATAAGGTTATCGTATACGGACAGCAGGAATATTAACAAGTATTATGGGGCTATACACACGATAAAGGATTTAGTGAAGGCGATGAATAAGTTATGGGGTGCAATGATTTACGATATGCAGATGCGGACTTCGTTAAGAGTGATATATGCCAATCAGAGTGTAGCCGATCCCGTATTAGCTGAGAGTAAATTTGCGTTACCCGGAGCATGGGTAGGTTATGATGCAGATCCAGAATTACCTGATGGAGGTAGACCAACGGTAACAGATATATCGGCAGCAAACCAATACATTATACAAGCGTTACAGATGTTACAGCAGATGATAGAGTATATCACTGGTATATATGGAGTGGTGCAGGGTGATCCGTCTGGGGCACCAGACACCGCCTCTGGGACACAAGCGTTACAGACCTTTGGCACACAGAGAGTTAAGTTACTCACAAGGAAAATCGAGAGTGCATTAGAAAGGTTAGCGTATGTATTAGTGTTATTTTTACAAAAGTTTTGTCCGAGAGAAAAGGTGTTACAGTTATTAGGAGAAGACATAGATATAAGTATAATGGATCAATCTATAAACACTAAATTTAAAGTTAGATGTAGTATACATGAAAGTTTACCTACAAGTCGTCAGATTGCGAGTGCAGCTTTATCGAGACTTGCGGCAACCGCACAGACACCGGGAATGCAACAGTTATTTGCACAGTACATGTTACGTTTCTTAGACATAAAAGAGGCGGATCAGATAGCACAGGAATTACTGGTTGTGCAGCAGCTTGAACAACAGTTGCAGGCAATGCAGCAAGAATTGCAAAAGAAGGATGCTGTATTAAAGAATGCTGAACACAATTTAGCACAGAAGGAAGTAGCGATGGAGGCTGAATTAGCAAAAGCGAAGATACAGGCTGAAGTAGAGAAGCAAGAGGCTGTAATGCAGGCAAGTGAGCCAGAACCGCAAGCAGAATTACCAATTATAAACATATAGGAGGAATTATGGAAGAGTATCAAAGTGATAATGTAAACATATATGAAAGTCAAGATATAGAGAATAACAATCAAGAAGAAAACGATGAGGGTAGATTTTACAATGGAGATTTCTTTAGTTTTATAGCTGGAGAGAGCGACTATACTAACGAAGTTAGGGATGATAGTATAGATGAGGGGAGCGACCAGCAAGCTGAGGTAGATGGAACAAGCACAGAGGAAGCTGAGGTAGCTGACAGTATAGAGGAATTATTTTACAAGGAGTTTGATAGTTTAGAGGAGGCTAACAACTATATAAAAAGTTTAAAGGATGTATTATTAAATCCTGATAATCCAGTAGCTGAGAAATACATAGAGAACTTTTTAATCAACAGGTTAGCTGAAGAGAATAGCAAGATAGATGGATTTGCTGAGCATTATTTAGCATTCATACGAAATCCTAAAGAGTATCTAATACAATTTTATCCTGAAAAGTTAGCGGAGATAGGGATACAACCTATAATGACTGGTGAACAAATAGAGAAAGCGATAGATGACAAGTTGAAGGAGGAGTTTGGGGAGGATTATAAAAGCCAGTGGGACCCGAATGAGCTTTTGGATGTAAACTCAATAACCAGCAGGATACTATTCAGGAAAAACGAGTTATATCAGCATTATATGGATGTAAATAAGAAAAACGAGGAGATATTAGCTAATTGGAACAGGAATTTGGCTGAAGGGAAAAGCAATATTCAGGAGTATGGAAATCAGGGAACGAACGTAATTGAGGAGATCAACAGACAGTATAAGGACAAATTTATAAATGAGTATCAATTTTCAGAAGAAGACTATAACAAGTTTATAGAAGATATGCAAAATCGCACATTAACTATGGAGGACATGCATCGTGTAGTGTACTTTGATGGTTATATGCGATTAGCATATGAAAGAGGATTAGAAGACGCTAAAAAGGGCGTCTATAAGAAACTAGCTGCTGAGAATCAAGGGGAGATTATCAATCCAACGAAGAGAACTCAGGAGAGTGTCTCAAACAAATCGTTACCTGATAACTGGAGAAACCTACTCAGTGGCAAATTAACTATACCGTATTATTAATGACAATTAAGGAGAAGAATAATGGTATTTGGAAAAGGAGATCAAGTAGCTGGACAAAATGATTTATTTCCTGGATTATTTACAACAGGAACGATACCTGAAGATTATTTGCCGAGAGGCATGGACAATTTAGGTCAAATGGCATTTATCACAAGGGGTACAACAAAATTTTTGTCTATGCTACATCAAAGATTTAAAAAATCGAAAAATGTAGATACACGTGAGCATAGAGTACATGAGATAAGTGAATTAGACAGAACTTTCCGTACGATTGAAGACAGTCCGTCACCGGACGTGATTATCTTGAACAAGGATGCTGCAGCACAGTTACAGCCAAATGATATATTATTTGCACCTGAAGTATTTTCGAGGTACGACAGTGCTAGTGGGAAAGTGGTATATAGTAGAGTATTCTCGAAGGAGTTTACAGATTGCGAGCAAATGCTTGTTTTGAATATAGAGCAAAGAGAAGATAAAACTATTGTTACTGTAAGGCGTGCAGATTATGGTAAAGGAAAGAATGATTTACAGGGTTTAGTTGTAAGTTTAAGTGAAGTGGATTACGGCACAGATGGATTAATTAAGCAAAACGATTTACTTGTACGTGGGTTACCGACATTCCCGGAAGGTTCTGATGCACCAAGAGGTTTCTGGAAAAATCCAGTAATTGATAACAATTTCACTCAAGAGTTTAAGTATGCACTTGAAATCACTAAAGAGAGTGAAATTGAGAAGACATGGATAGGCAAGACACCGATAGAGATATACAGATTGTTGAAGACAAGACAGGCGACATTAGATATTGAAAGAGCGTTTTTATTTAACAGAAAGGGCAAAAAGATTGATCCGTTAGGAAGAGTTCAATACACTGTTGGTGGTGTAGTTGAATTTATACCGAAGGATGATGAGCATGTGCATGTATGGGATGCTTCGAAGGAATTGAACTATAAAAATATGTTGGATTTTATATCGAAAGTGCCTGAAGACGGAGGTGGGCAGGTAAGAGACTTATTCTGTGGTATAGATTTATACGTAGCATTAAAGAAGTCCTTCTATGATGAGAAGTATTTAAGGTATGATCCAGATGCAAGTAAAGAATTTGATATTCCGATTGAAAGTTTAGTTGGTGCAGGGATTAAAATTAACGTGATTCCTTTATATACTTTGCAGGAAGTTGGATGGGGTAAACGAGGTTTATTATTAGATTTCAGTGTACCATCATTTGTCCCTACAACTCATGCAAATTGGGATATGAAGGTAGAGAAAGACATTGGTCAGAAGGGCGTGCAAATTTACAAAGAGCAATGGATTGGTATTAAAGGTTTAGAGCGTAGGTACGCACAATATCAACATATTTTAGATTTCAGTCAATTAGTATAGGAGGATAAAATGATAAATTATCTTAGCAATACATATAGATTACCAGACAACAGCATTAGACCTGGCGAGACACCGTCAGATGGTTTAATGGTAACTAGAAAAGTTAAGAATGGAGATACAAAAGTGAATGTGCCTTTCAAACCTGGCAGCAAAATTGCATATCAGGTATATACTGTAACAGATGTGGATGAAGATGGCAATATAACTATGCCAGCTGTGAAAGGGGATGGTTACGTAGTAGTAATTGGCAAAGCATTCAATCTCACAGATGGAGGAGATGCATTATAATGTATGTATGGGAGCTGCATGAAGCATTAGCAAGGAGCTTGAATGATCCTTATTCAAGTTATTGGAATGATTTTCCATATTTGCCATATCAAATCGGTAGTTCACGAAAAGTCGAAATTTTTTGTGGGGACGGGATGAGGTTCTCGTCCCTACAAAGAAGTATATATCTAGACAGAGCGATAACATCGATTTTGCGTGATGCTATAATGCAAGTTATACATTTACCAAGAGTTCATGCAAGTTCCATACTACAAAAGCTATTTCCAACATTAACTCAAGTATACACAACTAGCATGCAAAAAGAGTGGTCTTTCGAACATTTATGGGTTTACAGTGTGGTAATTGCGGTAAAGGGAGTGTATGCTAAAACGCACTCACCCAGAGACAGAACTATAAATAGTTTTAACGATGGTGAATATATAAATATAAATGTACCATTATATTCAGAAGTTGAAGCGAAAAACTTATTCGGGGTACAGTCAAAAATTCGACCTGAACTTGTAGCATTCTGCATATGGAAACCAAATCTTATAGCTTTTTATGGAGAAAGGATTAATGATTTAACTAACGGTTATGCTGACAATAAGATGCATGTAACATTTATGAAAAAGCCTAAAAAAATAGTGAATTCAACGGATAGAGAAGAAGTCGAATTTGATGACTTGTACTTTGACAACATAATACAACGAGCAACACTATACGGGTTACATGATTCTGGATTATTAGGTAGTGCAAACATTGCCATGTCATTACTTGATACACCAACGATAAAAGTAGGTTCATTTATTCCAAATAATAGTGGAGTACAAGAACAATGAAAAAGATATATTTGTACGTACAAAATCCTGACGATATACCTAAAACTATATATTATGGTAAAGTTCAAAGTGTTGAAATCGATGATGATGATATAATGCGTAAATCAGAATATGATATTAATAGGGACGGTTATGTAGATAAACTAAAACGATTATCAGATATACAAGATGTAGAAGACTATAAGGAGGGTAAGGTTCTAGTAATTAAAAACAGTGATCCAGAATGGTCAGATGTAGAAGCCAATGTAGATATAGATGAAATCGATGGTGGAATCATCGTCGATGATTTAACATAATTATCAAATAGTATCATAAAAAAAAGGAGAAAAAAAATGAGCACATATAATCCAGTAAAAATAAAACCTAAAAGAACTACACAAAATAAGATCCCTAATTTGGGACCAGCACTCGACAATAATGAATTGCTAGTAACAAGTGATAGCCGACATATATATATTGGAAATGCGAGTGGGCAGTCTATAACATTAACGCCTGATATTGCATTACTTCAATCTGCAGCAACATTAGACGATGATCATGCATTTATTGTACAGCTACAATCGGATCCGGATGCGATAAGCAAGCAAATAAGATACATTGATTTGAAAACAAATATAGTAAATGATGTAAATACGTCAATCGAACCTAATTTATACAAAGTAAAGGTAAATGCGAAAGATACAACACCAAATTATTTAGATAACAAGATAACAACAAATGACGTAACTTCAGAAATTGATAAAACGATAGTAAGCGACACAAGTTTATCGTTACATATCAAACCGGATATACTTAAAATGAATAAATTCAATGATGTATCGCTTCAAAAATATATTGACGATTTAGTATATGGAGCAAATAAAGAAAAAGATTACGGTAAATTCCCAACATTTAACTATTTACGTTATAAATATAGTAGAGTATTTAACAATATTATAACTATAGATTTTGTTACATCAAATAATATAACAAACAGCACACAATATAATACATTTGCAAGTATATTTAATTCAACGCTAAGATCAACAAGCAACCAACTTCCTACTTTCCCAACAAATCAAAGTGCCATTAATGCTTTTAACGAATCTGTACACGATTTGCTATTTATAGATGGTACTATAAGCGGTAGTATGATTGAAGGTAATATAAAAACCTTTAGAATTTATAGTAAATACACGACAGCAGTACAATTTGCAAGACAAGAAGAGAATCTCATTGTAACTAATACATTGAACTATGATAGTGCATTACCAATCATATTCGTAAAATACTTTTATAATGGTAGCAGTATAACAGAAGTAAATAGAATATATACATTTATCAAAGAGAGTACAGACTATAAGTTAAGACAATTAGAATTTTCGCAATCTGGTCCTACATATACAGCTGGTCCCGGTATTAGCATCACGAGTGATGTGATTTCAGCAGCTGTAAACTCAACTGGCGGATTAGAGATTAATAGTGGTATAAAGGTAAAACTAAGAACAAACAGTGGATTAACAACGGATGCTAATGGTTTAGGATTAAATATAGATACCAATAGATTAAATATAACAAGTAATACATTAAGCGTCAAACTTAAAACAGACGGTGGGTTATCGTCGGATGCTAATGGATTATTTGTACAGATAACAGAAATAGATGGTGGAACTATATAGAATTTATTGCAATGTCCAAATTTGAACCTATAATAAGGGAATTCTATCAAGATCAATCTGGTCAGAGGCATATAAATGCAGATGCAGGATTTAATATAATACGTTTATTCCACCATATATCAGTAGGTTATGACCCAGAATTATTTGTATATAACTTTGGCACAATAATTCAGCGTAGTAATCAATCTTATACTAATGCACTTAAAAACAGATATGATGTACAGAACATAATACATTGTATTAGCAATTTACCACACATCTTAACTGTAAATAATCTAGAATACTTTTTATCACAAACGTCTTATCATTTTGATATTTCTAGCAATAAGGAATATAGTTTTGGAATTTATAACACTATAGGTGCTTTTCAAAATAATTCATCTAATTCAAAATTTTTAATTTATTGTGAAATTTTCGACTGGAATACTCACCAAAAGACAACTCACACTGTATACAGTTCCGGGTATGGACGTAAAGGTCTCGGTATATCACAAACAATTATTAATAATCAATTAACATTCTATTATTATGAATTTGGTAGTGGCTTTCGAAGGATAGCAAAAATAGATTTAACTACACTTACTTCACAGGTGTTAGGAGTTGTATCTGGTGTAATATATCGAGATGATGCATATAGTGTTTACGATAACGTAATTTATTCATCAACTGACAGTGCATCTATATGCTTTATAGAGGGAGCTAGAATCTTCGTTATAAGAAGGGAAGGTTCAAATGTTTGTTTAAAAGCTGAAACATTGCAATATAATAATGGACAAATTACAAACATGTTATTAGGACACAGTACATATAATTCTATAGACTGGATATTTATAGATCACAATTTTAACTTATTTTTTTCTTACAATGGATTAACTACTTATTATGCATATTATGCTGGAGATTATTCATCAAGCAGTGCTCAATTAGTCGGTAATATAACGTCAGATGAAAGAAAATACAAAGCACATGGAGGAAGTGATGTATATATTGACTCTGGTTCATACTTGAATAGAGGTACGGAATCGACACCTATAATGTTTTCAGATAGACTAAAAATGGCAATAGAATGGTACAATGGGTACACATACCAAGTATGCTATCGAACGTTTTATAAGAGACCAAGTTTAATTTGGAGCGAAAGTAATCCACATATAGATCGCTTTGCTGTACCGCAAGATACAGGACCTGACAGATTAAGAATACAATATCAGACACAAAGTATTGATGAAACATTTATCTATGCTAGTGTTAGTAATACAAATTCTCCTGAAGAATTAACAAAAGACACAAGATTTTTAATAAATGAGGAGTACATAAATAATATACCAATTAAAAACTGGAGAATGTCAAACTACGTGCTGAATTCATTACGTAATACATATAATTATAGAAAATTAATTCCTGTTGCATTTGTCAAGAGAGAAATCCAATACGGCTATGACAAAGTGTTTCTTATAGGAGTTGGATACGAAGAGATAGTGCTATTGTCAAGTGATGATGGATTTACAAATTCATATAATCAATTGTTCCATCTTACGAATGAGCAAAACATATCGGAATCGAATATCGAATTTTATTATTTTATACGAGCACGTAACAACTCTAATTGTTGGTATATTGTTGTAGGTTTCACCGATAGAGTGTACTACTTCTGTGTTAAAGGTGCAAGATATAACACATTTATAAAAACTATAATAACTTTAACAGGAAATAATAGATCTTATGGCTCACAATATATAGAAAGCTTAGATAATGAAGATAGAATTCATATAATAACTGGATATTACATAAACAATGGCACCGGGAATGCGATATATGTTGCAGCACAAAAAAACACTTCAGAAATAATAAAGTCTACAGCGGTTAGAGTATCCAGTAGATTATACGGAACTAGGCAGACTAAGGACGACAACAACCATTATCATCCTTTTCTAAATGTTTATGGTGCTACGGAATGGCAACATTATACCGATCAAGCAAAAAATGAATTAGGGACATCTATTTATCATGTCATATCTGACTTAAGACCACCATTATTTGAGCAGCAATTAACTAGAAAGTATATAATGCAAAATCCACCAAGATCTACAAATTACGGATTTAGGATAATAGGAGTAGAGAATACTCCTACTGTTGGAAGGTTATTTGTAGGTTTATGTTATTTTAAGGATAAAGCAACAGTATCAACTAAAATAATATAGGAGTATAATTATGATAACCACAAATTATGTAATACCAACGCAATATGGCATTAATTCAGAATTTCAGCTAGTAAGTAGTATTCATTATAATTATTTAAGTAGAACACTTGAATATGAATATTTTATGTACATATCGCAACAGTTATATGCAGATGATTATCCACCAATTATAATATCCAAATACTTTATAGAAGATGTTGATGACGCTGGTATAGAACAAGCAATTACAGATGACTTAAACACAAGGTTTAACTCTTAAAGAGAAAAAAAATGCCAAGAAATATCCTAATAAAGCCAATTAGAATAAAGCCAGACACGAATCCATCCAATATAATAGTAAATGAAATAGGTGTATCTAATGGCGGTTATAACCAGTTTGGTATATTATATAAAAACAATAGTAACAAGGTATGTGTATTATCTAATATAGCATATTATACGATAATTGTAGAGGGGAATGAAGGAGCGTTAATACCACCAGGTTATACAAGTAGCGGAATTATTATACCTGGAAACAATTATGGAAGTAACATAAAGACGAATACGGCGATAACAAAGATATTCGCATATTCATTAAACTTAGACAATGCAGCTAATTCTTGTTCATTTCAAGTAATGCGACGTGTAGGAACTAACAATTATTCAGTAGCATCAATAACGGCAACGCAAAGCATGGATATAACCAATATAACACCTAATTCAAACAGTATATTAGCAGATGGTATGAACTATATATATTTATATATTAATAATAGTGTAAGTGCGAACCAATTAATAGTAACACTAGAAGTTTCGAGGTACTAATGGATATAAATAAATTTATAGAGTATACTGGATATTTTTTAGCTGGATTAATCAGTTATTTATTTTATAAGTTCAGAAAGGAAGCTAAAACATATGATATAAGGAAAGCTTTAAAAATGACGAATGTCCAGTATAATATATATAAGAAGATAGTAGAGTTAGCAGACGAAAATATAATTCGTAGTTACATATTGGAGTTTCATAATGGAGAAAAGTATATAAGCAAGATCAATGGATTGAAGATGAGTTGTACATATGAATTTGTTAGGACTGGATATGAAGGCACAAATAATTTAGTAAAAGAGAAGCCATTAACGATAATTGCCAAGTTTTTACACGGATTACTGCACAAGGAAATAGATGACATATCTGGATTAACCATTATCGGGTGTGATAACTGTATAAATTACAGTAAGTGTTTAAAATGTGTATATAGGATTGATGTAGAAGATTTAGATTATAACTATATGCGATCTTTGTTTGAGAGTAGAGGGATAGAAATTGCATATTTAACAATATTAAATAGCGATGATAATATATATGGATTACTTATAGTTGAGATGAAGCCTGGAATTACTTATAGTGACTACGATGAAGATGAAATAGCAAAAAGAATACAAAGCACAGCTAATACAGTATCATCAATGATGAGTGATTTATGATACTATACATTCCTGAATTTAGGCATGTAAACAGTCAATGGACTGTTGATGATATAGTTGCTGTAGCAAAATACAGCATGCGAGTACTTGAAATGAATACTTATCCTATACCATATTATTTATGTAGAGCATTATATAACAATGTTGTATATAATATCCAAGATTTAATATTAGCAAGTGATGCGTGGCGATACAGGTTAGAATATCAAGTCGAACCTCAGCAAAATGCCTTATTCCCTGATCTGTTTGAAATTGATTTAACTAAAAATGAAAAAATAGTAGAAAAGTATACTGATGAAAACCCATCAAACAAAAGAACGGAAAACGGTATAATATATGCAGTATATGGTTATAGATATATTGAGCCAAAAGATTTTTATCCATACGATCATATATATGAGGTAATTGGATTATATAGTAAATTGCTTGGATGGTTTATAAAGAAGGACTATAATGAATTAATAGAGATATGTAGAGGTGAAAATGAAATGTATAGACACAGCAACATATTTGCTGTAAATAACGATAAGGTATATATATATAAAGCACAGAAGAATGATACATCAATTGAGCAAGATGAATACAGGCTATTAGTAACGAGAAAGATAGTTATAGATGATTTAAAAATGGAAGATACAGAAGATTTAATGACTTACAGTAGTGGAGATGGTCAAAGTCAGCAAATATTAAAAATAAAAGCAAAAATAACGGACACTTATCATAACTATATAGATGTTCCAGAAAAATATGTAAAATTGCTGACTTTGCAATTAAAAAGGGAAATTTTAGAATACATATCGCAACCTATTCCAGAAGAGTTAAACAACAGTATAGAAAAGATAATGGCTTCATTTAAGATGGAGTTAGAGAAAAACGAATTAGAGATTATCAATAAGAAGAGGATAATAGGATAATGGAAATAGAAAGACGCAAGGTAATACAGCAAGCACCAAACAAAAGCATGGAACAGATAATGAATGAAATGTTATCCTTGTATTATAATGGGCTAACTACACATAAAGAGGAAAATAGTTTAGATATAACTGGTGGCAATATACAGCAACCAGAAAACGAAACAGAGATAGTACCAGAAATAACTAAAAATGGTACAACAAATTCTGGTGGCAGTAATTCAGGTAACAGGGACAGAAGTAGCAATAGCAGTAGCAATAATAAAGACAAGTATGGTATATATATAACTGAGAAATTAAGGAAAAAGGTAGAGGAAGCTGCCAAAAATTTGAAAGAGTATTTTATAGGAAACAAAATAATATATGTACATCCTGATGTCGGAGATAGGATAGTGAAAGCTAACGAGGAAATGAAGAGAGAAACTGGTAAAGAGATAAAGATAAGCCATCATTATAGAACATTGGAGCAACAGTTAGAAATATGGTTAAAAAGTTGGGAAGGAGAACCGCATAAAAGCAGGCGAAAGTATAGGGCAGCAAGACCTGGTGTAAGTAATCATAATTATGGATTAGCGATAGATGTAGTTAATTGGAGGGAAGCTGAACCTTATTTAAGGAAGTATGGTTTAGTAAACGATATACCAGATGACAGGTTACATTTTTCAATAAATGGGAGATAGATATGTTAAATGAAAAGATAGTTGAGGTAGCGAGCAGATATATCGGCGAGAAAGAGCTGATAAATAACAGTGGATTTGTCAATAAGGAGTTTGAAGAGAAAATGAGGAAAATGGGGTGGGTAAAAGGGCAGGCGTGGTGTATGTACTTTGTGAAGTTATGCATTTATGAGGCAACAAAAGAGTTGTTTGATGAAAGCATAGCAGAGAAAAGGATCAAGCAGTTGAGTGGACATGTATTATCAAATTGGCAATTATTAGGTAAGAGTTATAAGAAGTATACGAAAGCAGACAAGGGATATATAGGTTTTATGAGGAAACCAGGAACAACTAAGGGACATGTGTTTATAGTTAAAAAGTCTGACGCTTTAGGGGTAGAAACTATAGAAGGGAACACGAATGGTAGAGGTAGTAGAGAGGGAGATGGGGTATACACTAAATACAGGAAAACAGCGAATATGATTGGAGAGACAACATCATTACAATTATTAGGGTACATTAATTTAGAGGAAACATTATGACAACGAAGGATATATTAAATAAGATTACAGTAGCGTTAGACGATATAAATTTTAATAAGATACAGAGGTATGAGTACATAAAATATATAGAGGAAACGTTACAGGACATAGCATTAGAATGCAACTTATATTTGGATAAGATGGAGTTAATAGGTAAGGATGGAGAGACTTCAGTAGAGATTTCTTATGAGAACAAGCAACCTATAGCGATAGAGCATGTAGCGAGGAACGGATTTGTGTGTAGAGAATTCAGTAGCAATGCTATAAAGAATGCACAGGTAGATTTAGGCAATACTGGATTTAGCACGAATGCTACTATATTGAATGAAAGAGCGTATTGTATTATAGTAGAAGGGACTAAGCAGAAGCAGTTAAAGCTTGAGTTTGCCGTACCATTTCGTGGTGAAGAGAAAATAGAGGTATTATTATCGACAACTATAAGTAGTGATAAAATCCCTACTGAGTATAAAGATCCTGTAGATGTGCCTGCGTATTTGTATAACTGTTTATATTATGGGGTAATGACAAGGGTCTTGGAGACAATGAGTTTACGCAACGAGAAGAGGTATAGCGAATATCCAGTTTTTAAAAGCAATTATGATAGGGAGAAAAAGAAAGTCAAGGCATATTTAGTTAATTTAAAGAGCAAGGCAGGGTTGAATTTGATACAGCCGTTATTATGGTTAAGTGAAAGCAATTATAGAGACGGACAGGTAAAGGAGTACGAGTTTCCACCAGAATATACAAGTACAATAATACAATGGGAATAGTATGAGTGATATGAGAAATCCCATACATTACGAGGAAACCGTTGTAAGTTTTGGAGCTGGGATAATATCTGATGTAAAAAGCGACATTCAGCATGAAACGGGTAATAAGCACAATTACGTGCTATGGGCAGTAAATTACAGACCAGACAAAATAGCACAATCATTTGTAAGGAGAAGTGGAACTGAAACAGTTTCTAGATTTAATTTAACAGATAATGGATCGTTAGGTTTTATTAATAATCCATTTGGAACTAATTTCAATACAATAAACATTCCAATTGAGTTAGTTGGCACATTGGAATTATATAAATATTGGAACATCTTTTATAAACGCTACGAGCGAATTTATAAAAGAGTCGATCCTATTGATGGTCCAACCGGTCCAAGTGGCGATGACGATTTTAAACCGATAGCACAACCTACTGAAGATTTTAGTCAGGATGGCACAAGAGAAATTTCAGAATATTACTTTCAAAAAAATGTACCAGTCTATAAACCAGAAGAAGCTTTTTTCCAAATTCCACTATCATACTTTGATTCTCCATATAATGTAAAAGATCCTATCTTAAAAAAGTATACAAAGATTATTTACTTAGGCGATAATCAATTTAAGATAATTGAACACAAAGAAAATAGTCTTGGAGAAATCAAAGATCTTTATACACGAATATTTAGTTATAACATGAATGGTTTAATTTTGTATGATGAAATATCAGACTTTAAATTATCACCTGATCATGATTATCCTAAATTTTTGAAAGGTCATAAATGTAGATATGAAACAAATGAAAATAATGAGATATGGGCTACTATTGAATACAGAAACCTAACATATAAATTATATTCAACACAAATTGAGTTATACGGAGCTGTAAGATATGAAGTAAATAGACCTACGAAAACAGGTAACTTGTTTATATTTTGCAATAAAAAGCATTCCACATCCTATACACTAGTAGAAAATGATGCCGTACAGGAAGAGATAGACAAGGAAGAGGAAGCTTTCAGAATATTTGACTTATTGATTGATTATGACGCATATGTAAAAAGATACCGCAAATATTGTATAGATAATAAATTATGGAAGGCATATATACCATATGTAGATAAGTATGTACGCACTAAATACTATAAAGGAGAATATATACAAGTATATGTAAATGAGCTAAAAATTATAAATCAGTATAATACAGGAGAACAAGATCTAAGGTATAAATTTAGCGATCTTTATTTTTTCCGATTTGGGAAAGGAAGGATTACGTATTCCACTCAGCTAAAAAATATCACGAATTCTTTTGATTCTCAATTAGGATTTTATTTGAAATATAAAAGCGAGATTGTGTATTCTGTACACAATTTACCTATATCAATAGACAGTCCTGTACCAGCACCACAGATATTTAAAGTATACGGTTTAATGAATAATCATATAAAGAACGGTAATGCAATATATGTAAGCACAATAAAGAACGATTTGGAGAAAGAATATATATATAATGCACCTGTCAATTGTTATTATTATGAAAATGCGATGGACCAAAAATACGTATTCATGCCATACGATATAAAATCTGTAACTTGGAGTGGATGGAAATGGAGATATCCAAGTAAACTATATAGTCAACTTATAGGAGAGGTGCATCTACATTTACCAAAAAGGTATCGACTTTCACCGTATATATTTAATTTTGATAAAAATAACGCAGTTCGTACTAGCAACCATAAAGATACGAAGTATCTTCAATTCTTTTATGAACAAAAGAAGCTTCTATTTGATGTATATCGTTCAATACAAATGGATTATCAAAGTACTAAAATTCGTGTACCTATTATAGATGGTGTTGAAAATTATAATTCAACACATTTAATTACAGAAGGCGAAAGATATAGTTTATCAGGTATAAGTAATGATTATGGGGACAAACAAAAAGAGAAAGGGCAATATGATTATGCTGAGTTTGATAAAGCTACAAAATATTTGAATAGTGACTATATTTATGTTAAAAATTCATCAGATACAAGTATAGATATAATGTTTTGGATGACTGATCAGTTACCGTATCCAGATGACATACGATTAAGGAACAAGGCGTTAATGGATATACCAATAGAGTTTGGGAAAAGCAGCAATAGGTATTCATTATGCGATGTAATATTACCGTTTAAGAGATATAGTGATATGTTAAATCAATACATATTAACTATAGAATCATTGAACCATGACAAAGAATATTGGATACCGTATCAATCGATAAAATATCCAATGATAACAAAGACCGAAAACCATCATATTGCACTAATCGATATGATGTTTAACAGGAAAAAAGGGATAATGAACATTGATCCATCATTAATATATGCAGAAGACGGATACTTGTGGTATGACATAACTCAAGGACTATCAGATGACGAAATAAAAGAATTATTCAATAATTTAACATTAGTAACTACACATGATGCTTTATATTATCCTCTATCAACAGTAAACGCTAAAATAAAATATAACAATACGAAAGAATCTGTCAATGCTGAGATTGTTCCTGCATTGCAGAATGTATGTAGAGGACGTTCAACAGAACTTGCTACACAGATAGAAATAGAAGCTGAAGACGAATTAAATGAGAAAGATTTCTGGATGGATTTACACGCAAATGATTACGAAAATTTAGTACGCTGGAGAGAGGTTATAGGTACGCTTGAAATATACCGGGTACATGGTATACCAACAATGAGTGCAACAGCATTTATGTTGCCGAATTACAAAGCTAATTACACACCTAGATATTGGTTAAGGGGCGAAGAGATACCATATTTAATAACTGGAGTTGTTGATGGCATAGAAATAGAATTCAAGAGGGGAGTATATGTTATTCCATCTTCAAATGAATTTATAAGATTTAAACATCCAGCATTTTATATGATAAACTATATTGAGGCACCTGACTACAGGATATTGCATTATGTAAGTGAAAATTCGATGATGAATTGTAATCCTAATTCTATAATGTATGCATATCATCCATTCGCTTGGAGCAATGTAGTGCCATCAACAAAGACTATAAAGAGTGGCAACCCACCGCATATGATGAATACATTAAACAATAAGTTAAAGAAAAATGGATTACATAAATTATTTAGTTTTGATTACGAATATGAAGACAACGGAGAGTATAAACAAAAAAGTACCAAATATGGACAATTCACATTTTATCCAATGTGGCAAAGGCTACCATTCTTATGTTTTACTTTAGTGTTAAATTATTCAAGTTTAGAGGAAGCGATAAATGATTTACCGTCTGGACTAACACAGATAAAATTATATATAGCTGAGGCAAGTAGTGAGAGTATAATAAGTAGAGACATACGAGGTAAGGAGGCTAGCGTATTTGAGGAGGGATATGCAAGGCATAACTTGAAAGCAAACAAAAATGGGTACAGATTAGTAAAAACATTCACAATAAAAAATAGTCCTGGTGACAGGTATAATGATGGTGTTTACAAAGCAATGGTAAGTAACGAGAATGTAGCATCCAATACGAATTCATGGTTAAGGGTACAAGATTACACATCTGCTATAAATAGCAAATATCAGGATGATCCTAATTTTTATCATTTGTTGAATAATCGTATATTAAGTTTAGAACACGATTATATTCGTAAAAGATCATTTATAATTGCTATACCATATATAGAAGAGATAGATCAAAAATACGATTTCAAAGACTTTCAAGAAGTTAATGATACATATAAAGAGTATGCTCTCAATTTTAGAAATGATACTGATATTTGTGAAATATATAATAATATAGTGAAATGGACACCAGATTTTTATTTATGGGATTATCCACAACAATCAGAATTAGCTATAGATAATTTGCAGGGGATGGGAGAACAGTTATGGGAAGGAATTGGAGCTAAATACGTAGCAACTATAAAAAATGCCTTTATCATTATAGAAGGACAAAGCAAAAATGGTGATATAGAGACTGGCAGAGTACGTGTTAGTTTAAATCAGAATGGTAAATTCAGTTTTGATATGTTTAGGGAATGGGACTTTATAGACGTATGTACGGAAGAGATTACATCCTTTGCTGTATTCAAAGATAACTTAATAATATTTACAAAGCAGGCTATATATCTAGTTGTATTTCAAGATATAACGAACGGAGCAACTTGGTATGTAGCGAACAAGATAGATCATCCTGGAGCACTACATGAAAAGAACGTAGCTGTATCTGAGAATGGTGTATTCTTTTGTAACCGTACTGGAGTATACTTAACAGATGGTATAGAAGTAACTAAAATATCTACTCCTATACAACAGTATTATGAGAGGAAATATCAAGATATAGCCCGTAAAATCACTAATCCGTTGCCTAGATATAGAACTGATTTGAGAACTGAAACTTTAAGAACAGTAGATAAAAATGCTAAAGTAATAATAGCTGAAGATTATTATAGCATCGATAATTCAATTGAGTTATTATATAATAATGAGGACAGATGTTTATATGTTATATGGAACGATGGATACGTATATGAATTTGTTTATAATACAGAATTAAAAACATGGCATATAGAGAATTATTTACTTTTAAATACACTTAAAAATGATGGACAATCAAATGTAAGTCTTTCGAGTAGTGGTAGTAGTTCAGGGGAGTTTAGTTATATAGCTGCTGCTCCTCAAGGGTTTATGAATTTTGGATATACTCTATCATATGTATATAATAACGTGCAATATTATATCAATTATACAGCACCCTGTATAACAGGATATATATACACAAGTTTAACTGATGTAGAACATAATGGAATAATGTATTATCTTCCAAACTCTTATGGATTACTTACAAAGAAAGCAAAAGAAAACAGAGTATACATGGAAAGACCTAACTATATTGAAGAAAATGTCCCACTGCTTTTAAGATCAGCATACATTTATGGAGGAAAAAGACATAGAGTAATAAAATATACTTACAAAGGTATAATTACACCGTCGCATCCATTCTCAGGTTATGGGTTTAATGTGGAAAATTACCTAACGAATCTTAATATTTTTGAATTTTCTAACTCGGATTTGGAATATAAATATTTGATGTATGCAAGTAGTTATGGGTATCAAGTTGTAAACGAAATAATGCATAATGATACTTATTACGATAACCTTCAAATTATGTATCCTGTTTTTCTAGCACGTCCAGATGATATATATGGCAATATTATTGTTAGATTAGGATTATATACTGCAGATTTAAAAATTCAATCTAAATTCAATATGGAAATTCTTACACACGATATTACAAATGGTATTAATTACTATTCTTTTGATAATCTGATTATTGAGTTAGGATATGATTCAATAAGTGAACTCGGCCTGATTAGCTTTACATGGTCAGTAATACATTTAGACAATATAAATTTCTTACCATATAAAGGACTAATAAACGAACAAATCTCACAAACTACAATAAAGGTACCTGAATTACCCGCAAAAGCTAGAGAAATAGATCTGGACTATACTAGTCTAACAGAATATAAGTTATACGATGATTCTGGACAAATTGTAGGTTGTGAAGTATTTAATAATATACGTTTTGGTGATACAACAACATATAATATAAGAATTCTGCCTAGAAATATGGCAATTTCGTCAAGGGTACAACTTAATTATGTTGATGTTATTGCTAGATTAGTTAGAACAAGGTGGCATCAGGTGAGAGCATATGCTATACCAGTATACGATAACAACGGGAAAATAACTAAATATAAGTGTAAATATGCAGAAGATATTGGAACTCCAGTACTTATACATCGAAGTATAAGGTGTTTAATTGAAGAAGGGACAAGCGAACAGGTTATTACTACTGGGAAAGCATCTGTAGAATATTCAAGTTACTCTGATTATTATAACAATTACACACCTGGTGAGAATGACGACAGTACTATATACAGATTAGCTCCCGATGGGATACCGGACTATGTGTTAAATTATCCAATATATTTTATGCCAACAAACAGGGATTATGTGATACATATTTCAAGTTATTGTTTAACGAACATAGAATGTATTAAACTAAAAGGAAGGATTTATGAAAAATCAAATTACTCTTAATAATCATAGAAGTTCGAATTATGACACAAAGTTAAATTTTGAGTTGGATAATATCTATAGGCATATGAATATATTATCTAACACTATTATTGAAAATATAAACAAGATAAGGAAAGAGATAGATATAATAAATAATAATATAGATATAATCGAGAAAAAAATAAGTCAGATAAATAAAAAGGAAGCGTAAAATGGAGAACACTAACGATATCAATTCGATGGTATTCAAATACTTACTGAACAATGCGAAGATGGATGGGAATGGGAACGTTCAGTTAAACAACAAAAAAATCAAGCAAGAAGAGCAAGCGCAGTATGGTAATTTATTTTATTTAGGTTTGCTTGGTGGGTTAGGGCAAACAGCTTCTGATATGCTAACTATGATGCATGGGCAGAATAAGCCTAAAGAATTCAGGAATCAGGAGCAGTTAAAGTTGAATCAGGCGGCTGAGGAGGGATTAAAGTTATCTCGCAACTTAGCTAGTGGTATGCAACAGCAAGCGTTCAACATAGCGAATAAGATGGGCAACAAAGCGATAGAGGCTGTAATGGCACGTAATGCTAACACTGGGATGGGGAGTAACAGTGCGGCTGCTGCTGCTGGAGAGTTTGCAAAGGATTTAGCGTATAGTAATTTAAGTATGGATGCATATAGTAAAGCTGGTATGATGGCTAAGAGTGGATATGATACATATGCGGCACAAATGATGCAATCAAGTGATTTAACGCAGAATTTAGTACCTGGGGAAGGTAAAAAGAAAACGTTATTAGAGGCTATAGGCAGATTGCCGTTAATTTATATGAAAGGATTGGAAACGCAAGCTGAAGCAACTGCAAAAAATCTATATAACTATAAACTAAGCGAATCGGAAGAACCAATAGCACAACGCAACAGCAGAAGGTAAAAAGAGAACGTTATTAGTTCGAGGAGGAACAATAAAAATTTAAACAAGTATAAAAGCAGGAGAAAGTGCTATGGATATGAATACATTGCTGTTTGTAGCGAACAGTTTACAGGGGATAGTTGGTTCAGGTGATCCTGAGGCGATGAAGGATAAATATGTTATAGATAAAACAGCTCGTAACAATATGATGAAACGAGACGTAGCGGCTACTGGAGTAAAGGCTGGGGTACAGATAGCAGGAGATGCTTTATTGCCCGGAGTAGGGACTATAGCATCTACTGTATTAAGTCCATTTATAGATAAGATAAGTGCAAATTGGTTTGGCAAGCCTATGAAAAAAGCACAAGACTATGATGATATACAAAGTTGGATAAAACAAGTATAGGAGAAAATATGGCTAGAGATATTACACAAAGTTTTTTCATGAACGAGCAGCAGAAGGATAATCGAAGATACAAAGCGGATCCTTATGCGTTGCAACAGTTTTACAAGCAATCAGATGCAGCACTTGAAGACACAAAGAAGATGATATGGTTAGCAAGTATGGGGTTATTGGACACAGTATCATCGGATTCTGATAAGGAAGCTGCTGGTACAATAGCGTATATAACAAATAGACAAAGGTATTTCCAACCGAAATTACCAGTATTTGGGGAAACAGAACCACCACCACCACCTGAGGTACAGTATCATGAACCTGAAAAGGGAGTAAATGTACCAATAGAAGATTACGAGGAGAGAATACCTATACCAAAATTACAGGCATTAGAAAACTACGACTTAGCAGGTTGGAATGCATCTATGCCATATAGAGAATGGTACAAAAAGGCACCAAAGCAGGTAAGAAAAGAGATAGACGCTTTTTCAGAATTTGTTAATAAGTATGGCGTAGAGAATATAGGGAGGTTCAATATTACAACTGGAACTGATGCTACCCCTATAACAGATAGTTTTGCAAAGACATTACTAGATAATTTAAGTGATGATGAGCTTAAAAAAATAACTGGTGCTTATGGATACTCTAATCTCAGTAAAGATGATTTGCTTAAGTTACGGCAAAAAAATCGATCACAATATGATAAATTATTCCAGAATATGTTAGGTTATCAAAGATATAAAAATTTACGTGGAGTATTACGGGAGAGTTTGAAGGCGAAGGGGTTAAAGGAAGAGCAGATAGAGGGGTTATTTGCTGATTATGAACCGGGGAAGCATCAATACGGCAGAAAAAAATATAATAGAGCTGAGAGATTTTCAAGATTAGGCTTAGAGGGAGGAAAAGATCATATAGTTATAAAGGGCACGAGAGTAGGCAAGGCTGAAGCAATTTACAGAACACCTGATGGGAAAGAGATATACAGGGAAGATCCTTTAGCGAAAACAGATTTATTCAGCGAGTATAAAAAGGCTGAAGCGATAAGAAAAGGTATGCAGGGAGCTGGATATAATTATAAAGATGAGAAACAAAAAGAAACAGAAGACTGGTTAGCAAAGAGAGTGAAAGAAATAATGAGGAATTCCAGTGAAGGATCTAATAAAGGATCTGAAGCGTATTTAAGCGAGGAGGAGAAAGCAAAGATTATAGATGAGCAAGAAAAAAGGAAGACAAAAAAATAGGAGAATAAAAAATGGCAGAAGAAACTAAACCAAATATAAGCAAACCTAATCCAAAGGTATCAAAGGCAAGAGAGACTAAAACGTATGAGCAGGAGCCAGATACTGTATATAATGTTTCTATACCTGAGATAAAATTAGATCCAAGAGTAGCGATGTTAGGTGGAGCCGAGAGGCTATTGTTTGGTGAGTACGGACCTATGATGAGTCTTGCTATGAATCAAGCGGCACAAGCTAATATAGATGTACAACGATTACAGTTAGGCATGCCAAAGGTAATAGCAGGAGCGAACAAAGAAATAAGTAGGACTATAGAGTATCAAATGCCTGAGAACGAACAGAACAAGACGGACGAAGATATTTATGATAAATCTACTTTAGGTGTAATCAAGTATTATGATGGACAGCAGGAAGTACCTGTAATTAAGTATGGAAGAAGAAAGGATAATGGATTATATGACTATATATTTTCTAATAGCAGTATAGTAATGGATAAAGGTATGTATGACGAAGCGTTGATGGCATCATTAGATGGATACAAAGATGAAAAGATAAGAATGGAAAAGATGAATGATTTAATGAAGGAACTTAGCGAGTCTATACAGATAACGAATAAAGGTGATAAGATTATAGTAAATACATTAGCAGGCACAAGGAATAACTTGAGTAAAGAGGCAAGAATATTTATAAACTCGTTATTTAAATACGGTATAATTGGAGAACCTAAAAAAGATGATAATAATGGGCAAAATAATAAGAAAGATGACTTAATAGACCCTAATAAGAAGGATGAGAATAAGAATAAAAATGGCAATAATAACAACAATAATAATAACAATAATAAAAACAAAAATGGCAATAATAGAACACGACCGATAATAAATCTTGGGGACCCAAATAGACCATCTGGTATATGGTAATTATAATATAAATGAGAAAAATATAAGGAGATAAAATGAATAATAGCATTATCACATATGACGACGAGATGTCTCAAGGACAAGGGGATTTCCTACCTTATTCAGGTGAGGAATATACATATATAGATGATGTTGATTTTTATGAGAATATGTATAGTCCGCTGAAGCATTGGCTCTCAAGAAATAAAATGCAGAGAGTACCAACTGTAAATGTATACAGTGGCACAGGATTGATGGATTGGACGAATAGCAGTAGGTGGAATCAGGCTTTTGAGGCAAGATATTATGCGAATAAAGCTCAATCTATGGGAGTGCAGCCAACGCTACCAGAAATGGGCAAGCGAAACTATATTGCATATACTCCTTATTTTACTAACAGTGGTAGTATAAATTTTAGACCAACTATAAGTGAGATAGATGATAATGCTATTATAGAAAAGGGTTGGGACGGGGTACCTATAGAATTGTCGTATAACACTACCAATAATGAGCTGAACTATACTAACTACTTCATTTATCAGAATATGATGAAAAAGCAGTTAGAAAAGTTCAGAAAAAAACCGATGGATTATAACAAATATAGTTATCTAGTATCAAAGTTATTGGAAAAGGAATGGTTATTAAATGAGATAACTTCATTAAATGATGTTGGATTTACTGATGATGATGACGAGAGGATAGCCGAATTACGTAAGTATGATAATGAGTTAGATAATTATGTAATATCGCAAGCGAAAGCTATATATAGGTTAAAGCGAGATGCACAGAACGAATATGCTAGAAGGCTTGGCAAGAAGAGGATGTATAGTATTGATGAGATTTCAAGGATGCCGTATGAGTATCAGATAGAGGAGGCAAAGAATATAATATTTAGTGCATTTAAAACGACGAGTGATGGTAGATATTTAGAAGCGAGTACAGAGCAATTAAAGGATGTAGTTAAAAAGTTAGAACAGATAAGGAGAAAGTCTAATGCCTTTAGGCGTGAAGATGCTTTAGAGAAGATGTCTTGGTTTGGAAGGATGTTTGGCTCACTTTCGGATTACTTAGAAAGAACAAAAGAAGATATTATAGACAAAACTAGGAAACCTGCTGGAAATCTATTTAATACATACTTAAAGAACAGTTTATACGGATTAGCTGAAAAGACGTTAGGTGTAATCAATTGGTTACCAGAGAAGGTCGCATTTGATTTAGACCATCCTTTAGAAGAGTACATAACTGCATTTGAAAAGTTTGTAGAATCAAAGGCTACACTTAGTGGGACTACTGGCAAGTTACGTTTATTAAATCCTGATTATAGGGGGATAGGAGAGAAGGAGAAGCGAGAAGTACAAAGAATGAAGGATGACTTTATAGGTGGTTTGGTCAGTGAAGTAGTTGATGTCGTAGCGGATAAAGGTTTATCAATATTTGCGATTGCGACTATGACTAAAGCAGGGGCATCCATAGGTCTTGCAGGTGGTCCAATTGCCGCAGTGGCAGGGGGGATAATTGGTGCAGGGATTGGGCTTCTTTTGACAGCGGCAGGGGTTGGAGGTTTACAACCGTTAAAGAGAGCAGGATATGGCGTAGAGGGATATTCTGAGAATTTTTCTAATGATGAAGTATTAGCGATAGGGCGTTTACTATATAGAAAAATAGATGATGAAGAGTACAAGCGATTGATAGAAGAAATGCCTGAGCAGAAAGACAGGATAGATGTAATGAAAAAGCTGGGGGATATGTATGACAATAGAATATTTGAGGATTACAATCAGGTAGGTGCGATAGTAGGTAATTTAATAGGTGATATAGTCGGACCATTTAGATCGTATGGTTCAATATTAAAAGGCAAGGCGTATTTGCAGACAGAGTTAATTAAGATGGGTGCAGCACCACAGATATGGAGACATGTTCCTCTTTTAAACAAGCTAGAGAATATAAAGGTAGCTGAAAAGGTATTAGATTGGGCGGGTAGATTACCTAACGAAAGGTTTGTAATTGATCCTGGTATGAAGCCTGTGGTGAAGTTTTTCAAGAGAGCAGCAAAGATGACAGAAGAGGGGATAAAGACTTGGGCAATTGCTGAAATGGTAAGGAACAATCCTTATACAGATTTTGATGATATAGTAGTAGCGGCAAGGACTGGTGCATTATTTAATTTATGGTCATTATCGGTAGGAATGGGATTAAGGAGAGTAGCTGGAGATAAATGGTTAAATAAGAGTGTAGAAGATATAGAGAGTAGGGTAAACAAGTTATTGACTGATGTAAACGAGAAGAAGGTAAGGTTTGATCAGATATTAAGGGATGCAGGACGGCATGACATAATAGATTTACACAAGAGGTTGGATGATGCTATATTAGACAAGTATATATTAATTGGGGATTTATTAATATCAAACGTAGCACAGACAGCATCGTTAAGATTACTGGAAGGAGGATTTGATGGATTAACTGAATATTTTGGTGGTAGTGATATACTTGGGGATTTATTTGGTGGTGTATTTTTAGGAGCGTATTTAGGATACGGTAAATTTAAATCTTATCATGATTTAAAATCTAAGTATAGAAGCGTTGAGAAGCATCTAAACGATGCAATAAAAAGGATGAAGGAAGATGCGAAATACAATCAATTATTAAATGATATTCAGAATAAAGTAAAGGCAGAAGAGGAGGAAAAGAAAAAACTGAAGGAAGAGGCTGATACGAAGAGGGCAAAGGAGGCACAGGTAACTGTTGAAGAGGAAAGTAAGAAGATTGCACGAGAGACGCCGGTAGAAGATATTAGTAAGTATGAAAACATATTTGTTAGTGAAGAGACGCATGCGAAAGTCGAGGAAGCTGCCAAGATTGAAGGTGAAGTAGGAGAGATAATGCAAGAGGAGGTAGCCAAGATAGAGGAAGGTAAGGACGAATCATCTATAGAGAAACCGGTATTTAAGTTTCAAGAGTTTAGTCCAATTGATTATGAAACGTACGATAAGCCTGTCGTAGATGACCTAAATGACTATGTGCATGCAGAAAGTGGCGGGGATATAAGTACGAATATATATAGTAAAGGTTTATATGAGGAAGGTAAGGGACTTAACAAAGAGGTATTAGGTGAGGTTAAGCAAGCAAGGAAGTTAGCTGAAGAGTATTTAGCGAATAACAAAAATGCGAATACAGATGATATATTATTCTATAAGTTCGATGTAAACAGGAAAAGGATGGTACCTGTATTACGTAACAACAGGACTATGGAATTTGCTAAGAAGTTAGTATATAATGAGTTGAAGAGATCGAAGGATATAACACCTAATATAGATGATAATGATTTAGTGATAACGGATGAGAATGGGAATATATACATATTAAGTTTAAAGCATAAAGAGATAATAGATGAGGCACAGAAAAAGGCAAAGAGGTCATCTATAACTGGTATAGCGAATATACTTGATCCACTTGATACAAGTGAAGCAGGTAAAGGTGAGACAGGCAAGGACGAGGATTTATTTAGAGACAGTTTAGATAAGATAGACGAGGAAATACAGAAGAGCATAGAGAAGATACGTGAGGAGGACAAAGCTTTAGAGGAGAAAGAGTTAAAGGAGATTATGGAGGAGGCTAGTAAGGATCCTGCTAAGGAAAGCGTAAATATGCAGATGTTGCAGGAGTTCATAGAATCTGTCATCAGTATGTCCAGAGAGGCTGAACGGAAGGCTAATGAAAGGAAAAAGAAATCGAATGTAATTGATATAGTTGAGATTGATGAGGAGAGTTTACCAGAGGGAACGGAGGAAGTTAAGCCTGATGAAGTTTCGTTAGATTACAAAAAAGAGGAACAGGAAGAAACACTCAAGGAAGTAGATATCCTTGAGTTATTTGACGAGATAGACAGGAAGATGGCGGAACAGCAAGCTAAGCGAGATACAGTAGAGGAGGAAAGTATTGAAGAGAAGGAAGACGTAGCGACGGAGGAAGTTAAGAGAGTAGACGAAGATGTACCTGAATTTGATTTACTTGATGAGATAGACAGGATACTTGCCGAGTCATTACTTAAGGCTGGGTCGAAGGCAGGGGAAGCTGAGGGTAAGGTTAAAGCGGATACAGAGGAAGCAAAGACAGAGGAGGCGATAGAGGAAGAGGCAAAAGAAGAGGTACAGCAGGCTGAAGCAGCAAAAGGTGAAGTTGATCAGCAGGTGGTAGAAGATGTTAGGAAGGATTTAGCTGATATATTAACTGATCAATCTGATGGAAAGATAGAGGGAGAGATTTTAGCACAGATATTATTGGAAGAATCAGAGGGGAAAAAGGGCGATGAGGATGTTACAGATGTGAGGCAACAGGAGATAGCGGAGCAGACACTTGAGCAATCTGAGACCGAGCAATTGATTGAGCAGCAGGTAGAAAAGGATTTAGAGAACGTAAGTTGGGAATTTACGAAGGAAGATTTAAAGAAGGACTTTTTAAGAAGATTATGGAAGGAAGTAAGACCTTATTTAAATGACGAAGAGAAGGCTAGAATACGCAGTATAGTAAAAGACAGCATATCGGAGAAAGGCAATGAGTTTATAAATGATTTATCTAAGCAGGAGATATTATATATAGTTAAGGAAGCATTCAAGAGACATTTAAGAGAGAAGTATAAAGCTGAGCTTGAGAAGGATCCGATAAAAAGGTTAGAGGAGAAAAAGAAGGAGTTAGATAAAGCGAAAAAGAAAAAGGATCGGTCAAAGAAGATAGAGCATGTTGCTAAGAGAAGCATGTATAAAATATTTATAGATTATTTCCAGATGAGCATGCTTACTGAAGCAATAAGTCAGACTTACGGAATAGATCCAGCATTTATCAAATTTATTAATTCTGAAACTGCGATAGCGATGGGTGGTGATTCTGTAATGTTTGTTAATGCTGTACATGACAATGCTGAGGGATATGGTAAGTTGATGTTAAATATAGTAATGGATGCTAATGCTGGATTTGATGATGTAATGAAAAAGGTACCTCATGAGGTATGGCATATATTTAATTTGAATGTTATAAAGAAACCCGGCAATGAGAAGTTAGCGGAGGAATACTACAGGGTATTTGAGAAGATAATATCGCAATATGAAGCAGCAGAGAATTTATTCGAGCGTAGTAAAGCACATTATGTAAGGATGGTGTGGCGAAACATGTTAGCAGTTGCTAAGGCAGAAGGGGACTATAAGACATATGTAGATTTGAATGGGTATGATTTGGATAACAAAAAGGATCATACGCAACACAAGGAAGTTTATGATCTTTTCTATGAGTATTTACGTAAGAATGACAAGGAGGCATATGATAGTATAGAGGAGATGGCAAAAGACGAGGTAATGGCTGAGATATTTAGGTTATCGGAGAATGCGAGGGAGGCTTTAAATATCAAGGGAGATATGATTAGGTTAAGGGACAAAATAAGGTTATATGCTAAGGAGGCTTTAGGTGGTTTTATTGGGAAGGATCAGGACGTAAGCAAGTTATATTTAGATTTCATGCAGTTTGTAAGCAACTATAAGATATTTAGTAAGAAAAATCTGCAAAAGATAAGCAAAGACATGGAAGACTTCGGTAAGATGATGGATGATACGGGTGCGATAAGAAGAGCGGATATAAGTATATACACAACATTATTTAACGGGATAAAGGAATTATTTAATTACGAAAAAGATATGATGTACAGCATAGGCAAAAAGATAGGCAAGTTATTTAAGTTACAGTCGCAGATAGAGAGCGTGTTGAATTTAAGTGGGGAGATGACTGGTAGTTACGATGCGATAGGTGCGTTATTATCTACTGTACCAGGTTTAAAGATAACTAAAAAATATGAATTAATAGATTATTTAAATAAAAAGTATAGTAATAAATCATATAGTGAATTTGAGAAGGAATTCACGAAGCATTTAGCTGGCAATTGGGATGAGCATAGAAGGATTGTAGGTGATTTAGAGTTAGAGGACTTCTTAAAAATAGTATGGATTAAGTATGGACCTGGAACATATGAGGATAATATAGTAGCATCTATATTACTAAGGATAGATGAGAATGGCAAGACGCATATAGAGTTAAGGACAACTAAAGCCGATAAGAGTTCTTCATTATTTGATATTGAGGTAAGGAAGGGATATAAGAAGAGTATAGGTACTGTACTGACGAAGCCTGAGCAGCGTAAGAAGAAGGCTGGGTGGGAGATAGCCAAGACTATAATGAGGAGACTATACAATGGAATAAATAATGAGACTGATTTATTACTTAATGCTTTGGATGGTTCGCAGGTTGTAGAGTTAGCAAGTATAACATTAGTGGAGAGTATTAGAGGGAAGTTCGGAAAGAGTTCAGCTTATAAAGCGGATGTATTAAAGGATTTACCATTAGAATTTGAGGATGCTAACATTGACAGTGGGTTGCAGAGTGTTATAAGGACAGTATTTAAGTTAGATGAGAGTATAATTGCTGAGTATGGTGATTCATTATTCAAGACATTAGCATCGAGGGGGTTATTTACTACACTAGCATCTGATAAAGCTTATTATTTTATTAATGCTAGTATGTTTGTAAACTCAATGTTAGAGAGATTTGGGTTAAAGTTTGTAGATAACAAGTTGCGTGGTGCTGAGAAGTTATCAAGTATAGTTGATGCTGCAGAAGCTATAATGGGTAAGTACGATAAGGAGAATGGTAATTTAATAGATTTTATAGGTAATTTGGAAGCGGCAATAGCGATGAGGGTAATGCAGGGTGATGGTATGTTGGACAGGTGGAGATTGAAGCGTGGATGGGATGATATAGGCAAGGATGGGTATCTAAGCATATTTGATATATATGAGTTTAGGTCTGTGAACGGTAAGTTTGTAATGCTACCTAAGAAGGGGCTTGCGAAGGCACAAGTTGATAAGATAGATAAGGCTAAGTTTGAGCAAGTAACCGATATAATACAGAAACATATGAAGGAGTATAAGAACATTTCTACACCATTAGGAGAATATGTTGTAAAAGACTACGGTAAAACGTTTTACGAGTTATTTAACGAGATGAAGAGTAAAAAGTATACAGATGAGATAAGAAAGAATATAGTAGATGAGTTTTCTGATTTATTATTAGCAAAGTTAATGGGGATAAGTGATAGTATATTAATGTCTAGTATAGATCCGAGTATGTCATTTATGTGGCATAGTTATAAGGTTGGAGATAATGTAGAATCGAAGAAATACATATATAAGTATAGTACATATACTCATTATGAGCATAGTGTATTATCGTTAGAGAAGTTAGAGAAGATACTGGAAGATGTTGGAGTGATAAAGAATGGAGAAGTAGTTGGCAAGGGTGTGCATATAACTAAAGATATTGATGGAAACGAGGAGTTACACGCACAGGTATATGTATTTGATCCTGAGAGTTGGACGATGTATGCTAAGGAGTTAAGGGAAGTTGGTATGGTTGAGGCAGCTGAAGCTGTAGAGCAGTTAGTAAAGATGTTAGGTGATAATTCTTTAGATGGTGGTACTATAAGTATAAACAAGGAATTTAGTGATGGCAAGGAGATACATAACATTTTAGGTTTATTGGGTGGTACATTAGACAGGGGTAGTTACAAGACAAGAGCGATGATAATGGATGGGAATAATGCATCGCCCTGGAAGCATGCTATACATCCTGAATATATAGGAGAGAGCAGCCAGAGTTTAACACCCGGAGAGTTATTATATAGGATGTTGATAAAGACGCTATACAACAACAATATATGTATAATGACTGTACCATCGACCATAAAGACGAATGGCGTATCTAAGCCGAGAGTATTTGAGGCAAGTAATGGCAAGAGGTATTTAATTGACCATACTGGTAGGAAGCTTGGGATATTAGAACCTGATGGTAGGGTGAAAGATTTGGATCCTGAAGACAAACCTTATGAAGTGATTAGTGGGTTAGCGGAGTTATTTGGTACTGCGGTAAGGAATGGGAAATTAGGGGACTTATCGAAGTCAATATCAATGAGAGATGATCAGATAACAAAGAATCCTAAGTTTATGGAGGGGAAAGACAGGGAGTTATTAGGGTTCAGCATGGTATTAACTGGTAAATATGGTATGAGTTGGGATAGTCAGAAAGGGGATCCGCACGACAAGGCATCATCTATACCGTTTAGGTATTATGATTTTAGTGTAGATAGTCCATTAAGCAATAGTATAGATAGCATAAAGGATGTATTTACTGAGGGGGAATTAGATTGGTTAAGGAAGTTAGGTATAAAAACTATATCTGACATAATTAATCATTTAGCTATGAAAAATGGTGATAAGATTAATATAGCGGTTGATGGTTTCAACGGGATAGTGCAGGTAGTAAAATCTATTATGGCTAACAAGGCGTCTGATTTAGACTTAGCGGAAGAGACGATAAAAGGAATGCATATGATAATAACCAAGTTATATGATAGATTGACAAAGCGTAGTGATCCTGATAGTTTAACAGATGATGATTTATTTAATGAGGATGATGATGATGTAATGATTTCGAAGTTACTTGACACGAGATTATTTGAGTATGATTGGAAAAGGGAATACAAGATACTTGACAAGATATTAAAGAATGATGACGGTATTTTACTTGATATGGAGAACAAAGATGACAGGATAGAATTTTTAAAGAGGCTACCTATATTATTCACATTAAGTGATAGTATAGTTATGAACGAGCGTAACGTTCAGAGTATACTACAGAAGACAAGTTTATTATGGAACATAGTACAGAAAGAGATATATGATAATATAATGTTTAGGCAGAAGGGTTGTATAGCTGTATTGGATAGTGATAGGCATGCACGTGAGGATATGTATAGATTGCTCAATTATGAAAAGTCTCGTAATCCTAACTTCCAGTTGCCAATTTTAGAGGAGAGTTACAAAGACATAGTGGACGGGAAAAATGGACAGTATAAGGATTACAGTATCGGTATAAGTGTTAGTATGGATATATTACAGAAGTTTGGATTAAGGATGGGTAGTAGAGTATTTGTAATATTAACGCCATCAGATAGTGGGCAATCGTTAGTACCGTTACGTGTAACAGGTTTGTTATCTCCAGAAAAAAGAAACACTCTAACATTTAACAGTGCTATGCAGATAAACATATTAGGTAGAGACCATGATATAGATGTTATGGGACTTTTGGTACCGAGCAAAGACTGGAAGATAGAGCATTTTAATGAAAGCACGAAGCGTAAGGAAGAGATAGATTTATTTACTTTATTGCATAAATCGTTAATGGCGAATGGAATTCATAAAGGCGAGTTAAAGCAGGATGTATCCAAGATAAGGAAACAGCAGAAAAAGAAGTTTAGGAGTATAAGTGTAAAGAAAACAGGTATGCAGGAGCCGATAGAAGCGTACATTAATGAGTATGACAGTGTAGAGAATCCAAAATTTAAGAATACGTATAGATATAATGACGATGTGATTATTAATCCGTTGAATTTTGATACACCATTAGAATCGAGAAAGGTATTTAGTAAAAAGAAGGTTGGTACTTATGCTTATTACTATAATATTTATAGTCAATTAGCTAATACTATAGACAGCATAGTACCTATAAAGGTATCACATGGGAATAATTACAAAAAAGCCATAAAGAAGGTATTAAAGTATGTAGAGAAGGAGTATGGGGAGAATATAGCTAGGCATTTAGTTGAGAAGTATGGAGTAGGTACGGAGAACGATAAATTATTAGGATCCAAGTTCAAGTTTGATGTTGATTACGATAAACATAGTTTGCTAGTGTCATTTATGAAGGAGGGTAGTGTAGATGTATACAACAAGCATCCGTACAAATTAGAGATTGGTGAAACTTTAGCAGAGTTTACATTTGCTGATATAAACATATTTGGTAAAAACTATAGTAGGTTATCTGATATACTTAGTGATAATACATTGACTGAGTTAGATAGGTTAGCGATAAAGGGGATTTTAAGTGGTTTAATGAAGCATATGCTTGATGCTTATGCTAAGACATATAATCCTATAAAGTTTGCTAAGAAATCTATTATAGATAATTTAACAAAGGAAGGGTTATCTGAAAAGGTAGATGCAGAAACGTACAAAATGAGTGATATATTAGATGTACCTATAAGGAATAAAGATATTTATGGAAATAGTATAGATGGTATTTTAGCTAGTAGAATTATAGAGGGTGGGAAGGGGTTATCTGATGGTTTAATGCAGATAGTTAGGTCATATAGTGAGGAAATGTATAAATTAGCTGACTATTACACACGCAGGAGATTAACTGATAGGAAGGCTGTAGATACGGGGTTAAAGAAGGTATTTGAAGAGAAGTTAGGCATAAGTTATGAAGAGTTTGAAAAGGATTTAGATTTTGCTATAGAGCATGGTATAATGATATTGAATGCGATAACGAGTAGGGCATTACCTGGTCGTTATATACATTCATTTATGCCGTTTTGGCTAACTAATATAGTTCCTTTGCATGATATAATGCTTGGCAAGCGGTATAGACTTACTGAAGCAATTAATATATCTATAGCTAGCGAGAGTGTATTAGATGGTTTAATGAATTATATTTTAAACAGTAGAGAGGCATTAGTAGGAGAATTAAGCGTACAACAAAAGACGTATAATCAGCTTACTGGCGAATATGAATATGTATTTAACGGTGAGGGTTTAGATAGATGTTATCCTGTAAGTTTTAGAAAGATGACTGGTGGACAGCAGGAAGCTAACAGATATAGTACATTTGGTAAGATGTATGACTTAGAGATGTGGCTATATATGTCGGGAAGCGATGATATAATGGTACGTTACAAGTATGGTGATACGACAAGAGATATGAAATTAACTGAATTCATAGAGAATTTCAACAGTATAGATATTATATCTGGTAGTGATACTGTAATCGGGATAATAGATAAGATGGCAGGAGAATATGCTGGATTAGACAGGATAAAGGCTATTATAGAAAGTTTTGTGAATATGCATAAGTGGAGTAGAGAAGATTACAGGAACATGGATTTACAGGGTAATGTAGATAGGATACGTAAGATAGGAAAGAAGTATATTATTGAGGGAGATACGGTAACATTAACAGGTGAAGCGTTAGATGCTATAGTTGGACCGTTGAAAAGGGAGAAGGTAAAATCTTATACTGATGATGGTGTTGCATATAATTCTAGTAGTTTCTTAAATTATTTTGGTTACACTGTAGAAGCAAAGATAGATAAGGATGGCAGGGTAACAGAAATCAAGTTAGTGAAGGATAAGAATCCTGTTAAGGAGATAGCGAGGGGAGAATTAGAGGAAGCATTAAAGCGTAAAGCTAAGTCTATGATATATGATGGACTTATAAACAATTCAGTTGAGTTAGTATACAAGAGCGAACATATTTATAAGGGTGTACAGTTAGTACCTAATATACCTGATGGGATGACAAGGGATCAGGTATATCCTGGATTAGGTGGATTGATGCCGTATATAAGTAGTTATGAGGCAAGAGTCAAGTTTGCTGTCAATATATTAGAGAATTATATATTAAGTATAGCGAAGAGGTATGCAGGGGATGACAGGTTCAGTAGTGATACTAAGAGAAAGTTGATAGGGTTAATAGTAGGTAAGGCATTAGATTACACGCCTGATTATAGTTTAGTTGCCAGCAGTTTACCGAGAAATCCATCATCTATGAAGTATGGTGGATTAAAGTTAGGCGATAAGGGAGAGAGCAATGTATTGAGGCATTTGAAGGAGTATGTATACAAGCATAATAAGATAGGAGCATTAGGGGCTGAGAATCAGGTAGCCATTAAAGGTATGGAGAAAGTAGATCCTAATGTTGCATTTGAGCAGTTATCGAAGACCGTAAATGAATTCATAAAATTCTGTAGAGAGAATAATTACAATGAGATTGCGGATGACTTAGATGCATATTTATCAAGTTTGCAGAAGGACAGGGACATACTGAATTCGTTTAGTTTAGACAAGATAATACATGAAACAAAGTTACTATATAATAACTTATATGAAGTTATAGGTAATATGGATTTAAGTCCGAAGGCAGAAGATGAGTTATTTGACAGGCTAATGGATTATGCAAAGAGTGGGGATAACTTAATAAAGTCTATGTTTGTAGCGTTGAATTTACCTAAGGGTATACATGTAAGCAATGCTAGTTTATTTGGTGTAGCTCACAATATAGGTGGTGTAGGCAAGCAGAATTTAGCAGCTACTGGTTTATTAGATAGACCTTCTGAGATGTTATTAGATACTAGCAGACCGTTAGGCATGAGTTGGTTAGGCAGAGCGTTAAACGAGTCGTTAAGAAGCAAGGGGATAACTCCGTTAGTAAACAATAAAGACATGGCGTACAAGGATTATGATGTTAATATGGCTGATATATTTATAGATTATTATAGAGATAAAAAGGTAAGTTTCAAGAGCATAGGGTTTGTATCTGGGGATAGTATTTTAAGTGAGGTAAGCAGTAAGAGTAAGAAGAGGGTTAGTACTTTATTAGGTAAGGTAAGTAATATATTAACGGGTGGTATAGGCAATATAGTAGGGAAGTTAGGCAGCTATAACACATTTGAGGAAAGTTTCAACAAGTATACTAAGGGTATGAAGTGGAGTGATGGTACTGATATAGATTTTAACAGTTTCTTTGGTGGTGCTAACAGGTTAATGAACAAGGATGATAGGGAGATAGCTAAGAAGGTAATACATGAGTTTGCATATCAGGAAATGACTAATGTATTAGGGATAGAGGGTTTAGAGAAGAGTGAGTTGAAGGATGAGTTTTATATACTAACTGAAAAGTATGAGCCTGAGGACTATATAAATTTAATAACGCAATTGAAGATCAAGCAATTAAGTCAGTATTACGGTAAGATAATAGACGAGCTGAATGATGTATCGCCTGGTGTATTGAAGCATTATATGAACGAAGCGGCTATAACTGTATTTAATATACATCGTGAGGTTACGGATGCAGTTAAGAAGCGTAAGAGATTTGCAAAGAACGTTATGTTAGATAGGACACAGAATATAGAGAAGTTAATGAAGGAATTATCTATAGACGAGATGAATACACCTATTGCTTTAGCTGAAAAGTTAAGTAGTCAGAAGATATTAGTAAAACCTTCGACCAAGTTAATAGAGATACCTATGTATACGGTAGACAAAAAGGGCAACTTAGTAGAGGCTAAAGATAAGAGTATAGTGATTACTGCGAGCATGGTGAAAGAGGGTAGTATATTCCCTGAGTATAGTGCAAAGGCTGTATTAGAGAACAAGGATGCGGTAGACATAATGCCTTACGTAGAAGTATCACCTAGTGAGATAGCTTTAGCGATAAACAGTATGGTAAAACAGGAGATGACAAACAATAGCGTAAATGATGATTTGTATATAGATCATATTCGAGTAAAGGATGAAAGGATAAAGGGAATGGGTGTAATGGACATTGCAGTTAAATATGAAAGAATAATGGACAAGTTATTAAATAATAAGAAGATAAAATTATTATTTAGGTTTGAGGAGGCTGGAGATAAGATAGTACCTTATGTACATTTATTTAGCACACAGTTAAGAGAGTATACAGATAAGGATAAAGAGAGAGAGTTAGGTAAGGATGGTAAGAAGAGGAAGATAAGAAAGGTAAAGATAGATGGTAAGGAATACGTATCAGAGTTTAAGAGTGAGAATTTAAAAGCTAGCATGTTAGGTATAAATGAGATAAGTAATTTTGCTAACGTTATAGTAGAAAGGTTAAAGAATTATAAGGTAAAGATGAGCGGGTTACAGATAGACAAAATGAGTAAGAAAGATGAAGAGGTATTAAAGTTATCTATAGAGAAGTTTATAGTAATGAAGTTATATAACATGAACAAAAGTTATCAGATGAAGAGGTGGCAGAGTTTCACGAAGGGGCTTATAGATAAGATAAATTATGATAGTATAACAGGGACTAGGGTAGATGCAATACTTGCGAAGGGACGTAACATAAGTACGTTGTTAGATGAGTTAGTACAGAAGATGTCTAAGAAGAGCAGTGAAAACTTTTATTTTTACAATGCGAATAATGCTAGTACATTATTAACATTATTGCATGATATATTTTTAGAGGTAGATAAATCGTTAAAGGCTGGCAAATTAACTGATAAAGCGAGTAAGTTCTTTGATTTATATGCTAATAGGTTTTTAACAAAGAAGGAATTTGATACTGCTAAGGGTATAAGACGTAGAGCTATAAACAGTTACAAAGGGATACGGCATAAGTTACAGATTAAAAGTATAATGGAGAAGGACTATAATATAAGTAATGTAATAAGTAAGGTATCGACTTTATTCGGGGATGGAGCAGAATACATAAAATGGAATTTATTCTTAAATGACTTAATAAGTAACGGGCTTATAAAGAAGGTGCAGGTAACGAGTGATGTGTTCAGTCAGTACAATGAAGCTATAAATAAATTAATTAATACAAATATTATAGATATATTGGAGAGTAAATACATCAATGATGTAAAGGATGTGAGTGTGAGGACTGGATTTGATGAGAACAGTTTGGTAATGGACGAGGTATTATATTCGATAGCAGCTAATAAGAGCAGCGAAATAATCTATAATCGTGATATAACTAACGAAATAACTATAGATAATGCTATGAACTTAGTACCTGTATCTATATACACTTATGATAATAATGTTATCAATGGTATATATTTAGGTAAATCATCTGGGTTTATAGCATACAAGGGTGAGATATATGGTAAGGGTTCGGATAATGTATTAATAATGAACAGTACAGGTAGGATAAGTGTTATACCGGTTACGAATATAGTAAAGGCGTATGCTGGTGATACTTATAAGCAGAATATCAAGATGATGATAGACGAAATATCGAAGGTGCTGAAAACAAATTTATCGAGTACGTTACTTGATGAATATAGCAGGGCTAGTGCGTTAAAGACGAAAGATGCGTATGTGAAGATGGGTCAGATAAGTAATGAGATTATGAGGATGTTAGCTAAGGGTAACTATACAATGAGTGATATAGTTAAGCATGCACCTAACGTAACGGTAGCTCTGCAATACCTTAATTATGGTAAGTTATTAAGGAGTGCGTTAGGTGTAGGAGGTGCGATAGTTAGTGCATTTTATAATCCAGCATTAAGTATGACTATGTTAGGGTATGGGGTGAAGGGATTAATTGGTTTTGGAACAGGTATTATGAGGAAGGTAATGCAGAACGTATTTAGTAACTACAGAGGGTTATACGAGTTAGAGGGATTTAGGAACACTATAGCCAGCATAGCCAGCACATTAAAGTATAGTGAGAGTGATGCTGTATTAGAGAGTCAGGATGCTGTGCAAACGTTTTACAAGCAGGAGGTTGGTTACGGAAGTTATAGGTTAGGATTAAGCAATAAAAAAATAGATGACTTAATCAAGGTAATGGAAGAGGGTAATGAGTTGATGCAAAATGAGTTGCAGAAGCAACTAATAGATGATGCGTATCAGAGTATCATTGAAGGCAAATTCACGAGGGCTGATTTAGCTAAGATGATAAGTAGGGTAAGGAATGAGATTAAGCGTAGGCACAAAGGTGATGATATAGATGATGATATTATGAATTATGTGAACACGATGAAGTATAACACGTATACAGGGGAATTCTTTACAGAGTATGGTGATAACATAGCAAGTTTAATGCAATTGCGCAGGAACTTTTACGAACAGATATTAGAGAGTGCTGAGAAGCTGACGAAGGTTATACCTTTAAGTGAGGAATTGACACGACAGATGTCGCAACAGAGTATAGCACATCATGTTGTTAATAAGGATATAGGTAGCAACTATACTAAAGAGGAAAAAAGAAAGATAATTAGTGAATGGATTAACATGAGTGGTGGACAATATGGTGCAAGTACGAGAACCTCATTTGGTAACAGTGAGATAGGTAAATTTATGACGTTATACGGAAGATTTAATAAGAACAACAGTGTATTTTATTTAGATGGAATATGGAGAAAGATAGAAGAGCAGAAGTTATTAGATAAACTGGGTGAAATACAACCTGAGTTATACGGAATGATAGATGAGAAGTTTGCAAGGATAACGAGTATGGCTAAAACTGGAAAAACTAATAAAGCAAAATTAGCGTATGAGACTGATTTCAGGCGTGCAGTAAACAGAAAGTTAGCATTTGGCAGTGCTGTAGGATTAACGAGTATGATTGGAAAAGTTGGTATAATGTATTTAATTTACTTGCTCTTTGGTAAATATTTTACTAATTTAATAAGTGGATCTGATGAGCAAATCGAATATATAGATAGCATGACAGGAATAGGACAGATTTACGGTAGTGGGTTAGAGTTGTTGATTGCTGGTGGTACATTAGGTATGTTGGTAGCTGATTCTGGTATAGACAATAGTGGAATGAGTGATAGGCAGATAGTTAATATGTATAAGAGGGCATTAGAGGCACCAAGTGAATTCTTATTTGCAACTGGTCTGGGTAGTGGATTTAGCAATTTAGGTGGGTTATTATCAGGTACGGCGGTTAATTTAGGGTTATATGTATTACGTAGCAAGTCTCAACAGGTAAATGAGGTATTAGATAATGAGATGAAAGGAGCATTTTACGATTTAATTAAGAGAACAAGTGGTAGCTTACCGTTTGTAGCACCTCTGGGGGTTGGTTATAAAGAGGTAAGTAAATTTACAAGTCAAGTTCAACAATAAGGAGGTATAATGTTTAAAGAACTGAAGCCAAAAGCAATTAAAGAGATTCCGTCTCGGATAACGGAGGGTAAAGTTTATGAATGCTTTTCTTACAATGTTTCGGCGGATGGTATTAAATTACTCGTTGCCGATGATCAAAAGAAGTATATCCTTGTGCCGTCAGAGTATTTCGAACATTATGAGGGCGAGGATGAAACGCAATCAAAGAAGGTCACTAAAAAGAATGATGGAGGTAGCGTTAAAAAGTCTATTACTGATAGTTAAGATTATACTGTTGGTGATCATAACAGGAGTATTTATCATTCTTATGGGTGATATGGATCTATTATATTTCTTTTTGTTTACAGTAGGCATTTATATTGCGTTAGAATTATTTGATTACAGGATTGTTAAGACCAGAGAGAAGTCTACTGGTAGCGGTAGAAAGGTAATAGATGATATGTTAAACAAAGATATAGGTGTAGATGAAGCTAGAAAAAAAGAAGGCAGAGAATATTTAGATTTTAGTGAAATTGTGTTAAACAAATATTTAGGAGAGAGAAATGAAAAAAATTGAAGCAACAAAATCAGTGATTAATTCTTTAGCATTAATTATCAGTGATGGAATAAAGTATTTCAAGGATGGGGTACAAATAACTGATCTTGGTTATTTGCCTATAGCAGCACGGCATACCTATAGTATAGTTAAGAATATGCCTGAGGTAGTGTTAGAGTTAAAAGATTTGGATGGGGAGGAAATTGTAGAGTTGATGCAGACTATAGTAGTTAAGGTGTTGGAAACATTAAATAAAAAATGACACAGGAAGATATAATCAAAAGATGTATAGATAACACTGCGAAGGAATCACGTTACGAGGATTTAGGTGTATTATTCTTTGCACGTGAGTTTCTTTCGCAGTGTCGTGGTTATAGGCAAAGCATAATACACTACAAAATGATGAAAGAAGCTTTAGATTTGTTTAATCCGAAGTATAGGAACAGGCTCGAACGTCAGAAATGGATAAAGATATTTAGGGAAGGGGCAAAGAGCACGTATTTTAGTTTTGCATTTCCTTTATATTTAATTAACTTAGTAGGAGGAACTATATATGTAAGGAGTGAAGCTGAGGGTTGGGAAGGATCTGACAGGCATGATTATGATATATTTGAAGTTAATATAGGAAAGGAGTTTATATTGATATTGAGTGAGACGCATGCGTCGGCTGAAAGATTTACAATGAACATTAGAACAGAGATAGAGGGTAACAGATATTTACGAGATATATTTGGGGACAAATCGCCAAGAGGTATAGAAGATGAGACGACTGGATTGTGGAGACGTGATAGTTTTATTACTAGTGATGGGGTAATTATATTTGGTCAAGGGGCTGGGCAACAGATAAGAGGTATGTTGCCGTATGGAATGAGACCTACATTAGCTATATTCGATGATATATATAGTAGAAAGAACACTGTAACACAGCAAACTAGGGAAAAGATACGTTATTGGTTTTTTGCTGAAGCTATTAACAGTGTTGATACAATGAACGGGAAGGTAATATTAGTTGGTACAATGTTGCATGAGGATACTGTATTTACAGATGTAGCAAAAAGTAATCAGTGGAAAGGGGTAGAATATCCTGTAATATCTGAAGAGGAGTTACAAATTGCCATCAGTAAATGTAGTATTGATGAAAGTACAGGACAATTAATGTTACCAAGCGAAAATGAATTAGATGAAATGCAGAAAAGTTTTAAAAGTTTAGCTTGGAGAGATAGGCAAAATATAAGATTTATATTGAGTTCATATAAAGAAAAGCATGATATAGGCAAGACGAGTTATTTTTATCAGGAATATTTACACATTTTAAGCAGTCCAGATGATATAACTTACAAGGATGAACAGGTTACTTTTACTCCGATAACCTATTATAGACAAGACAATAACAATATTATAGAGATAACTTGGAATACATATAGATGGTCAGGTGTATGTAACTTACTTATTGGTGTAGATATAGCGAGTAGCGAAAGAGAAGCAAGTGATGATACGGCTATATTGATAGGAGGTTGGGCTAAATTATATCCTATTATAGATGGATATGATTATATAGCAAGTTTAGATATGCATCCTCACAAAAGGAACGGTATACATTTACCTGTAATGTTAGATGGATGTGCTGGTAAGTTTGATGTTTATTCGACTAACGATAAGAAAGGTATAGTGAATACTGTAATAGAATATGTGCAAAAATATAGAATAAAGAATGTTATAGTAGAAACCAATGCACAACAAGGGTTAATCTATAGAGAAATAAAAAAGAAACTGTATGATGTTGATCATACAGTGTTAGTTAAGTCGCATAATACTACTAATCGCAAAGAAGATGAAATTAATAGTTGTTTATTGCCTATATTTCAAGGTAGTAAAACAGTTGTCTTTAATAAAATACCTATAATGTATAATACATTTACGCAATTAAAGCATTTAGGTGTAGCAAGTAAAGATGACTGTGCTGATGCGATGAAGAATATTTTTATATATGCTAAGCAAGTCATTAATGGATATGACCCGCAATCCATTAACGACTTGCATATAGCAACAAATAAGAAGAAAACTCTGGAATATGAAACTGATTGGATGGTATATTAGAAAATATCATTATACTTGGAAATCAATGCAGTTTCATATTCTTTAATCACGTCCAACAGTATATTACATATAGAATATATTTTATACAGGAATTCAAGATCTGATATTTTTAAATCTTGGTTCAATATGGATATAGGATATTTATCAGCTATCTTATCTGTTGTAAAATAACTGTATACGTATGATGCACCTAGATACTGTTTAATTTCATTATTGGTGTAACCTTTATACTTTAGTTCGGTTACAATCGCACGACGTTTCATCGTATTAATAGGATCGAGATTCTTACTTATATAATTGTATTTTTTTAAGATAATTTCTGCATCTTCCATTTTCCATCTCTATTAATTGTTCAACAATAGATTTTAAATTCATTAGGTTTCTTTTTGCAGCATCTATCATTTTAAGTTTCTCGTTCCATTGAGGATCATCATTGTCGATTTTTTTTATCAAATCAGTTATATAGTATTTAAAGTTCTTAAACCCCAATGTACTATACAAAGTAGTTCTATGCTTATTCGAATAATCAGCAATCTCTTGGAAAGTATAGTGCATACTCCCAATAATTATTGCTTTAATACGATTTTCATCTCTCTTAGTCATTTTATTCATCATCTTTCACCAAATTGTTAATAATATCCAGCACAAATCTAAGATTTACCTTATCTTTATAAATTCTTTTTAACTCATCTATTATTTCCTTCTTATCGTATCCTTTATACAAAAGGAATGAAATATCTTTTGAAATCATATCATAATAGTACTGCTTACGCAAATCGTTAATATAAGATGCTAATCTATGGATATCCGATAAACCTTCTTCGAGTTTATCTTGCAACTCCCAATATAAATCTTCGAAATCATCAAACATATTTACCTCCTTAATCATTTTGTTTTAAATATTCTAATTCATTTTCTAACGCTTCAATTTTGTTTTCTAATTTTACAATTTTTAATTCTAATTCATCAACACAACTTGCTTCATTACTACCCCAATCTCTAAGTTTAGAATTGCTGTCTCGCAATTCTTCTAATGTTTCAATAATTTTATCCATTAACCATACAGCGTCTGAAATCCACTCCTCCATAGTATCTACATCTCTACTGTAAGATACATCTACACTTTTATCAATAACAGATTTAATCTGTTCAATACACTTGTCAACTAAAGGACAAGTGAATTTTACAGGTTCTCTGCGATGCATATTTCACCTCAGGATTAGTGAATCGGTCTTAATTTTATCTATAATACCATATTCATATGCTAATCTACGTACTACCAGATTAGCAAGGTAAGCACAGGCTTTATAATCTACTAATGCGTTCGCTAAACTTATTGCATTAATCTCGTCAGGTTCATAATTATTGTCTAACATAATATTTACACATTTATCTATTGGTAAAGTTAATGTTTTAAGGAATGCAATTGCATCATCGTAGTTATCAAAATATGGATACAAATCATCATCTGCACGTATATCCTCATACGCCTCCTGAATGTCATCGAGCAAAGTTGCATTCATCCCTGTTTCAATCCAACATCTTACCATATCATTTAATTCCTCTGGCTTATCATCATACATGTCTTCCAAGCGTTTTTCTATTTTAGAAGCCATCTTGTTTAATATACTTCTAAATGTTTTCATTTAAACCTCCTTAATAATAATTATTAATCTATTAATGTCTGAATAATATTTACTTATTTTGCATGATACTATCTGCTTATCATCTTGTACCAAAATACCTTTAACAGCATCATTAATCGGTTTTAAGATGTTATCCACATCAGGCATAGTAGATTTATACCTACCAATCAACTTTTTGTTTTTAGTCCTGAAATATACATTATACTCAATTGCAACAGGTGCATTGAATAAACTATACGTTTCAGGAAACTGTTCTTTTAATCGATGCTTTATTGTTTTAATGTACTTTGAGTATTTTGAAGGTTGGTAAAATCTCTTTTGCTTTATGTTATATCGTATAGACTGTTTTGGTATTATATCTATATCATTTATGACAAATGTATACATATAACACCTAACTACGTTTCTACATTACAGTTCTTCATTAACCTTTCTTCTAAATACTTGTTTAACTCTAACGCTACTTCGCTACATAGATCCTCAAGATCATACATTAACGCATCTTCCAGTAATAAGTGTGCCAGTATACACGAATCTAAATCTTCAATGTAATATCCAAACTCCTTAGCAAGCAATAACGACGTTCCCAATGAAGAATCTTCCTTACTTAAGAAATCAATAGCATCACTATAAGACACAAACTCACACGCACCAATTATCTTATCCTTAATTATCCTCATATACTCTTCATCTAAATCACTATAATTGTCCGATAATATCACTATCACCCGCTCCAATTCCTCTTTAATCTGTTCCTCTAATTGATACTTGAGCTCAATATACTTAATCAATTCATAAGAAGCAGAACTAACTGCTTTCTTCCAGCGGTCTAAATAAACCTGACTATACATATAAACCTCATAAAAATAGTTATAAACAATACACAATTATATATATACTTTCCCTGCCTATTGTCCAACAGAAAATTGTCCGATGACATTATACCTGACCTGTTCATTCCATCGACGCTCTTAGGCTCTACAAAATCGATAAAAAAATTAGTTAGACATACTTACATCTGATTTGTAATTAAGTTTGATACTTTGTAGTAAATTACTACTCTTATCTGTTTTACCTTTATCCTCCATCAAATTTAAATACATCTCAATTGCCCATTTCTTCAAATTACCATTCTTACCCTTGATAGCTTCAGCTATTTCTTTGGCTATCGTAGCCTCATCAATCCCTGCATTACGCAATTCTTCAGCTATGCTCTTCTTAATATCCATCTTTAACCTCCTAGATAACACGTTTAACATACTACTATTTATTCTTTTTATATACTTATTAGCTCCTCCATAAACCTGTTTAGATGCTGTCCTTACATCAACACCATTTGATACTAATACGATAAACATATAATCAATCTTGCGTAATACATTACTGCGTAACCTTACCATCTTATTACGTTTATACACTATATGCTTTCCAGGTATAACTATAAACTTCTTATATACCTTACCAATTTTCTTATAATATATATCTAATATGTTTACAACATATCCATCAGCCGTTAAAAATAAATCACCTACCTGGACTAATGATAAATCAGTTTTAATGTTAGCCCTTTGGTCAGACGTTAATTCCTTAACACCCTTGTATACTACTGCTTCCTTATTATGATAATTGAATACTAACATATACACAATATAGTTTTATCTATAATAAAAGTCAAGTATTTTTTTATCAGTATGTCATATTTACTATACAAGGCAGAAACTGATATATGCTTTTATTATAGTTATATCCAATGCACTAATATATATATACTAATACTGCCTATTGTTCCAAATAAAATGACTGACACCATACACTTTTCTTGCATCGTTTATGTGCGCTCTTAGATCCTACAAAATCGATAAAGTATCATTTGTTATGGCTCGGAAGGAAGTATTAGTATGTTAAACTTTTACTTACGGAGTAATTATGGAAAGTTTAAAAATCAAAAAATTTAAAATAGAAAGAACCAGAACTGGTCTCCCAGCTCGCTGGGAGTGCGGTGGCGGAGCCACCAACACCGGTGAGGTCATAATAGTCGCCGGGAAAGATGGCTCCGCTAAAAAGGCTTTATATGTACGTAGAAAAGGGCATCTGGCTAATGCCGAGCATGCCCTTATACCAATAACGGTAGGTGATTATATCGTATACGCATATCATAAACGCCGTAACTTTTGGATACGGGTTTATAAAATACAAAGCTTCGAAGAAGCATATGCCATTTGCGAAATGGCATATGAATTCAGTGGTGGGCAGTGGAACGAACCGCTGCCCGAATACTTAAAGGCTGCAGTTTCGGCTGCAACCGAGAAGGCGACCACCTATCACTGTCGGTCGCCGTTCTATATTGAGCCACGCATATAACTTGTTGCACGGCCGGTACTTGTATTTTGTATTACAGGTACCGGCCGTTTTTTTACTTGCACGGCCGGTATCTTTAAAGGTACCGGCCATTTTTTACGCTGATGAATTATATAATAAATAATGTCCGTTGATAAATAACATTATCAACGGTTTCTTATAATTAATTTATTAACAAATTTAAAGGTGTATCATGATGTATTCAGAAATTATCAAACGTTTCGGCAACGACATCACTTTACGTCGTTGCATGGGTCTCATCTCCGCTGGTTACGGAGACGAAACCATAGTCACACTATTACGTAAATTTAAACACATCATCCTTACAAACCCGCTTTGTAAGGATAAGGCTAAATTGGTTGAGGATAATTATATCCAGGCTTTTAGAGAATTAGAGAATGAGGAATTGTTAACGGGATATATCGTCTTTACTGCTGATGGAAAGGTGGTTAATGTTAAATTAACTGCTAATAAATACGCCTCCGAATCCGAAATTTCTGAATTTAACGAAGTGGTATCGTTAATGGCTACTCCTAGCTCCCCTGAACCTAATATACCAAAATCTTCTCCAGAAGAAGATATTGACCTGCCTTTCTAACCTCTCCTTCTATCCACCTTTAACCTCTAACCTATCCTTCCTTCCACCATACCTAACATTAGGTATGGTTCTTTTTTTTTCCTTATAAGGAAGTATTTTT
>Ga0209204_1000309_pt1 | contig 54856 bp, 48 predicted proteins | sample AD_JPNMR2_MetaG_FD_184425 | JGI IMG/M metagenome (GOLD analysis project Ga0209204, IMG submission 184425) | Active sludge microbial communities of municipal wastewater-treating anaerobic digesters from Japan - AD_JPNMR2_MetaG (SPAdes) (version 2) | ecosystem: Engineered > Bioreactor > Anaerobic...
CCGGAAGTGGGGGGTGGATCTAAAGGAAGAATGATTATCCATGGAACTTTCAGTGATAACGGCATGTTTATTGAAGAATTTCAGCCTTCTTTATGGTCAAAATACTTTGCTGACGAATATGAGGAATATAATCTTAAAGAAGGCGATGACTTGTACTCAGAAAAGGGTAAAAGAATATCATTGCCGGTCCCTGTATGGGTATTACACAACAAATCTAATATTCAATTCGGTTCGCTTGTTGGTATCGATAAAAACATATTCAGAGGTAAAAAATTGCGCTGATAATAGCAGCACCAGGATGCCAATTAACACTTCTATTTTATTTGGAGACAACAATGAAAACTCGCATTAACATTTCTTTATTTTTTCTTGGATTGGGCGGACAGATAGCATGGGCAATTGAAAACCAGTTTTTCAACACATTTCTGTATGACAGAATAATCCCTGATCCACGGTATGTTTCCATTATGGTGGCTCTTTCCGCTATTACTGCTACTATTACAGCAATTGTCATGGGAGCTTTCTCAGATTCACTTGGCAGGCGTAAACCATTCTTGCTCTACGGGTATTTAGCATGGAGCGTTTCTATATGGGTTATACCTATGGCTGAGTGGATCAAGCCTGTCCTGCTTGCTGCATGGGTTGTAATATTTCTGGATTCGCTTATGACGTTTTTTGGCTCCACATCGTATGATGCCGTGTACAATGCCTACCTGACTGATGTCACCAATGACACTAACCGCGGAAAAGCTCAGGGGTTACTATCGCTTGCAACATGGCTTGCCCTGTTGCTTGTGTATGGAACTTCAGGCCCTATTGTTGAAAAATGTGGCTATTTTATTTTTTTTGGCATTGCTGGTGCACTGGTGCTTATATCAGGCATTGCTGGTGGCATTGCAGCAATTGAGCCACAAAGGGCGATAGTTCCTGTTAGAGAGCCATTGCTCAAACGAATTAAACAAAGCCTCAACACACAGGCACTCAGGCAAAATAAAAATTTATTATATGTATTGCTTGCCATTGGATTCTGGGGAATGGCTTTCAATGTGTTTTTCCCGTATTTACTAATTTATCTGAAACATTTCTTAAAGGTTGATATTGCAACATCATCGGTACTGATTGCCATTTCAATATTTGTTGGAGGGATATTAGCGTCGCTGCCAGCAGGGGTTTTAGCCGATAAAATTGGTCGTAAACCCATAGCAGTGTTTGCGGTAATATTAATTTCAGCATCATTAATTGCATTTTCGTTTGCACGGTCACCAATAACTATCGGGATTTTAGCTACCATGTGGATAATAGCTCAGACAATATGGATGACTGCAACAGGTGCATGGAGCAAGGATTTATTCCCCGAAGAGCGCAGAGGCGAGTTTGCAGGGTATTTTACGTTATTCTATGTAGCGTTTACCATGATACCTGGACCACTTATTGGCGCAGTAGTAGCTGACAGGTGGGGCATCAGACAAATTATCGATGGCAAACCGGGCATCATCCCAACACCAGAAATTTTTCAGGTTTCAGCTATTTTGATTTTAATTACCATTTTCCCATTGTTATTTGCAAAGGAATTACATAATGCTACAACTGCAATAGGAAAATGATGACACCATAGCACCAATCTCAATAATAACAATATCTTCTTTAATGAGATAGATTTAACTCTACCTTCTCGATGAGTACATTCACCATCCTGTCATTTCGAGGAGCATAGCGACGAGAAATCTTTTCTACTGACACATACGATTCCTCCCCCTTTCAGGGCTCGAAATGACAGCAGTGAATGAGACCGCCACACTTAATCACTGTTTATTTTATTTTCTTAAGATATTCTTCTATGTCCTCAACATCATCACTTGTTAAATTGCAGTTTGTTTTATAATCGGCATTGGTTTGCTTTGCAACGTTGCCAACTATCTTCCAGAATGTGCCGAAGTTGTCAATATTTGCACGAGCCACAAACATGGGGCCCCGGAAACCCTTCATGATTCCAGGCATCTGCATGTAACCCCAGATACCTGAAGCAAATTTATACCACTGTACTGTTGTAGGAGCAAAAGCCCATTCAGCTTTTTCATAGCTTTCGGTTAATGCTCCACCATAGGTGCATAGTGCTTTTCCATTTTTATTTTCAATAGTCAGCTGAACCTTAGGCATTGCACTGCAATCCCTGCGTGACATTACCAGCACCTGCTTATTTCTTACTTCCCCAGTATACTTGTTTTCAGTAAGTATCCAGTTATTTCCGCCAGCTTCTTTAGTTCCCAATTTTTGAGGCAGCTCACTCTGATTCCAGGCATCGCATACCAGTTTTGCAAATTCAGGGCTTAAGAAAAGCATTGTGTTCTGGGCAGGCAAATAGGAAATATTAAACATCAGTAACATTGTAACAGTTAATACTGACAGTAACGCTATTGAAGCATTTCTCATATATTCCTCCGATAGTATAAATATTAATACATAGTTATATTGCAGCCTTAAATATGTCAATTATTTTATAATATTATTAATTGGTATAATACTTTACAACCTAAAACTAATGTATTGATCCATTATCACGATTAATATACATCACCAGAATTTATCTCTTCCAGAGGAACTGATTTCAAAGTATGAAAATCCCCACTATTTATTTCTAAATTTAATGTATACGTGAAATTAATCCTCATCTTCATAAAACTGAAAAAGTGTATAATGATCTTTTTAAATTTTTAATAATTGACTTTTATTATATTATGTACTATTCGTTCATGAAATAGTCATGTATAGATTATTTACAATATCATTATAAAATTCCTAAATAATCAAAAAATTTATTTACCATAATGGAGAAAATATATGAAACGAATTATTACAATAGGCATTATTACTATTATTATTCTACTCTCTGGTTTTATTGCATATCTATTATTAACAGATTATATACTCATCCGTTACCCTGTTCTGGTACAGACAAACCCAAAAATAACATTTATCATTGGTGATGCATACTTTCGTGAAAGCCCTAAGGCACAGTGGAAAGTAGCAGTTGTGGGACAGACACTGTATAAGGGCTATGAAATAAAAACTGATCCTGATTCACGGATGGACATACGGTTGCATGATAATACTGCGATTCAACTATCGGGAAATTCTGAAATATCAATTGATTCATTGACAGTAAAAAAACTGAGCCTGAACATCCATGCCGGTTCACTATATGGAAAATTTGAAAAATTATTTAAAGAACATGATCTCCAGGTTAAAACACCAACCGCCTTTGCTGCTATCAGGGGAACTGACCTGGGTTTTGAAGTTATCCCGGTTCAAGAAGATGAAACAGCCCAAGCAGGTAAAAAGAAACAAGCTCAAAACAAAACAATCAAGAAGACTCAAAATAATAAAATACAGCCCGAATCAACAATGCAAACAGTAGTATATTCTCTTTCAGGGATTACCGAAGTATATAACCCATTATTTGACGATCAGAAAGTTCTTCTGTCGTACAGGAATAAGGTTTTAATAGAAAAAGATAAAATGCCCAATAACCCTGAAGAATTGACCGAAGATGAAATACGTTCATTGCAGGAAAAACTCAATTCACTTCACTTTGACGAAGTACTCCTTATCACGGATAAGATTACCTTTGAGTTGGGTAGTGCCGAAATACAGCCATCATCATATCCTGAACTGGACAAAATTGTTGAGATATTGAAACAAAAGAAAGTGGATGTCCGTATTGAAGGCCATACCGACGATATTGGCGAAGCAGCTTTTAACCAGTTACTATCGGAAAAAAGAGCAGAATCAATCAAGAATTATCTTGTTTCAAAAGGGCTTGACCCAAAACGATTCCAAACTGTGGGTTATGGTGAATCAAAACCAATTGCCGACAATAAAACCGAAAAAGGAAGAGCCCAGAACAGGCGGGTAGAGTTCCTCATCATAGAAAAATAATTGCACTGTAAAATTTTTATTTGACAACAACCGCCCTTTCAATAGTGTTGCACTCGGAAGGTTGTCCGAGTGGTCTATGGAGGCGGTCTTGAAAACCGTTGGGTGAAAGCCCCGGGGGTTCGAATCCCTCACCTTCCGCATGAAACGGAGAGATGCCCGAGAGGCCGAAGGGGACGGTTTGCTAAACCGTTGTACTGGAAACGGTACCGAGGGTTCGAATCCCTCTCTCTCCGAATGGAAACTCTAAGAATGTACTTACAGCATATTAAAAAATACAGCGCTATCCTGTATGCAACAATCACTGAGTACTGTACGCACGTAAAAACATTTTGTATTGAACATAAGCGTGAAATTATTTTATCCATTGCATATGTGCCGTACATTGGATGGCTGTATCCTCTCTATGCTTTTGAGGATGCGCAGGTTCAAAAACATGCAAAGCGTGGACTTTTGTATGCAATGACCGCGGTTGCTATCGCCCTAACTATTTTTTTAATTGTCTTTATGATGCCACGCCCATGGCGGTTACTACGTTTTGTATTTACAATTCTTTTGTACCTTAACTATTTTGTATATTATGCGATAGTTACTACGCATATATACTGTATCTGGAATAAAAAAGATTTTTCAATACCACAGGTTGAAAATTATCTTGAAAAATTAGAGCAATATATCTAAATTTTAGATATAGCTTTTACATGCGTCCATAGCTCAGTTGGATAGAGCGTCGGACTACGAATCCGAAGGCCAGAGGTTCGAATCCTCTTGGGCGCACAAATAAAGGGGCTGCCATATAAAAGCAGCCCCGTTGTAATTATACGCTAAACTTTCTGCTCAAAAGAATACTACAATTTTATGCTGACACCAAATATATACGAATTATACCCTGCTGTTTCATTGGTTTTGCCTGCCATGTTGATAAGCCCGCTCAATGTTACCCCTGAAGTTGTTTCAATAATATCAAAACCATAAGAAATCATTGTGGTTGAAGGAATGTCATACGACGTTTGCATACCAACATATGCAGGATCAGTTGTTATATCAGTACTTCCCTGCATGGATTTCATCATCAGGAATGGCGAAAAAATAAATGTATCAGCAAATCCAATATGTATCTGCATTCCAAGGACTGGACCATACATAACTGTGGTTAATGTTCATGTCATTGTTCCACTACTATAGGGGTCAGTTGTTGTAAATGAAGTGGTCATCAGCATCAAATCATAACCACCAAAAAAGATAAACTTAAAAGACTCTTGGTTAACAATTGGCAATTCAAATGCTGGTGTCATATCAAACCCAACAAAATTCAATGATTGCTTGCCAAAACCAGTATCAATTTCACCATTCATGATAAACATACCTAACATACCCTCGATGGCTCCCCAATCACCTCCATACCGTGGAACCCATCCCAAAAACATCCCAACCATGGAAAACTGGTCAGCACTGATGTATGCTCCAGTAAAATTCATTGTGTTTGAAAAAGATGACTCTTGTGGATATTCCGGATATCCTAACGGAGGAGGGGAAATAGAAAAGTTGGTTTGCGTATCGCTGCTTGATTGCGCAAACAAACAAGAAGCAGAAAGAATAAAAAGAAAGCAGAAATAAAGAGTAACTTTGTTCTTCATGGTTTTATCTCCAAGATTAGGTTCATGTAAATTGTATAGATATTGCAATTTCTAAAGTCAATAGTTTTTTGTTTTAAAAAAAGCAATAGCGATGATTTGATAATCACCGCTATTGCAGCCATCGACTTATATAAAAATTTGCTCTACTTCACCGCATATTCTGCTACTTTATCACCAACCTGTGTTGTGGTAAGGCCCATCTTGCCAGCAGCCAGGGACTTCATATCACGCTGCAATACCTCAACCACACCTTTTTCAATACGATTGGCTGCACTTTCTTCACCCAGATGTGCCATCATCATCTGTGCTGCACATATAGCTGCAAGCGGATTAATAACATTTTTACCGGTATATTTTGGTGCAGAACCGCCAATTGGCTCAAACATAGAAACGCCTTCAGGATTAATATTACCACCAGCAGCAATCCCCATGCCCCCCTGCGTTATTGCCCCTAAATCAGTAATAATATCACCAAACATATTTCCAGTAACAAGCACATCAAACCACTCGGGATTCTTCACCATCCACATACAGGTAGCATCAACATGGTAGTATTCACGCTTAATATCGGGATATTCTTTTTCACCAATTTCATGAAAAGCGCGTTCCCATAAATCATACACATACGTCAATACATTGGTTTTTCCTACCAGTGCCAGTGTTTTCTTTTTATTGCGCTTGCGAGCATATTCAAACGCATAGCGTAAGCACCTATCAACCTGAAAACGATTATACACCATTATCTGCATTGCCTCTTCGTGAGGGGTACCTTTCATGGTAACACCACCAATGCCGGTATATACATCGCCCGTATTTTCACGCACCACAACATAATCAATATCCTGCGGGCCTTTATCTTTAAGCGGAGTTTCTACATTGGGATACAACTTCACAGGACGTAAATTAATATACTGATCCAGTTCAAAACGCAGCGTAAGCAATATTCCTTTTTCTAAAATACCTGGCTTAACATCAGGATGGCCTATAGCTCCTAAAAAAATTGCATCGTATTTTTTGAGTTCATCGATAGCACCAGGAGGTAATGTTTCCCCAGTTTTTAGATACCGTTCGCCACCAAAATCATAATTGGTAAAATTAAGTGTAATGTTTTCTACCTGAGCAACAGCTTTTAATACTTTGACGCCTTCAGCAACAACTTCAGGGCCAGTACCATCGCCCGGTAACACAGCAATATTGTAGCTTTTTTTCATAATGCATTCTCCATTAGTTAATATATTATATTCTATGATATTTAAACAAGAAAACGTTTTAATATTATTTTTAATCAACAATTACAATTATAAAATAATAGCGCAAGTTTTTCTATAATTCATATCAAATATTTATTACCACAATATTTATTTTAAGCGAAAGTTATTAATACTTATTCGATAGTATGTTAATAAAACAATTTTGATGATAGTAATTTGAATACCATTAAAAAATCTTATCAAAAATTAACAACTCAATCGATGAACGTAAAAATACTGCAGTAGAGATTGTTAAAGCAATTTATTACCTGAATAACATAATGCATGACGTATTAGAGCATGATAAAAATCTTGTTAGTTCTATGAAAACTCTTGAAGAGTTAACAGTAAAACTTTCCGAGATGTCTAAGTGATATGTTACGATATCAAAGACCAATACTATGAGCTATCGCCTCATGTAATCCGTATATAGATGCAACATCATATAAAACGTGTGCAATCATAATTGGCAAAAGCGAATGCGTTTTTATGTACAGGTAAGCCCACAGCGCTCCCCATAAACCAGCTTCCATCCAGGTACCAGGACCCATTGACCAGTGAATGGCAACAAACAAAAGCGTTGAAACAATCACAAGTATGCCTGTATTTGATGTAAGGTTTTTTAGCTGATGTATGGCAATGCCACGATAAATGATTTCCTCATAGATGCCAGCAGTTATTGAAAGATACAGCACATATAAAAACACATACACACCATGCCATTGGGGAAGGGGAAAATACCAGAATGATTCAACCGTAATGCCGTAATATTTTTTTGCAAACATGAATGCAATGGTAATACCAGTGTAGGCAACAAACACACAGACAAAAAGAACAACACCCCATAACCATTGCTTGACCTGCGTTAGATTAATACCTAAACTGTTCCATGAAAACCACCCAGCCTCATAGGCCACATATAATAGTGTAGTCTGCCAGCCAATGTACACCAGCACATCAAGTACTATAGAAAGCGTTGTTGCATCTTTTGGCACAAGCGGCAGGTACAGGTCATTGAGCAAAAGCGGGGATGCCAGCACAAGAAGGCGAATAATAACAGTTGTTATTTTCATGATTGGATTCCTTAACAATTATGTGTTATAATAAAATTCAACAGGCTGCAATTCAGGAGTGTTCATCTTTTTCTGTGTAACAAAAAATGTGCGAATATGCAAGCACAAATCACATTTATTTAAATAACTACTGTCAGCAACAAAACCTTCCTGCTGCGCCAATCTATATAATCCAGCAACACCTTCAGAGTATAGCGTTGTTATAAAAGGATATGTAATGCTGTCAATTTCTTTACCAATGTCATCCGCCTGTATTGCAAGCCCACTGCAAAGACCAGGAATATAATTGCCATACACATCAAAATGGAAATGACTGGTATTTGTAATCTCACGACATGGCGAGCTTGCAAGTATTTCTTCAAGCAGTTTTGTGCGATAGTAACCTTTGAAAAGTTTTAATGCCCTGCCACCATAGTGTATCCAGTACCTGCCAGGGATTGACGCAACATATCCTTTACCAAAATACGATTCATATTCTTCCAGAGAATGAGTGCAGGAACTATCGAACACCGATAAATCCTTATAAAAATCCATTACCCACGGAAAGACATGTATCCCGCTATCATTACAGGCGGCAATAAGTTCCTTTGTTTTTGAAAACGGTACAAACTCGTTGTGAAATGTGCTTATAGATATAAGCAAGGTATGGACGCCATGTTCTTTAAGATTGTGCAATACATGCTTTTTATTGTTGTTATACCACGATGCATTGGTTTCAATGTATTCAATATCTATGCCATGGCGTGTTATGATATCAATAGCTTCTAAAAGCTTTTCAATCTGTAAAAACGGTTCACCTCCACCAACGTGAACACTGGTGCAACCGTTTTTCAGCAAAACAGCACACACTGTATTGAGCGTATCAGCGTGTATGTAGGTCCTATCACGCTGTGGGGAACAGCCATACAGGCAATGCCTGCAACGCGAAGAACATGAGTAGCTGGTAATGATGCCGCCAGACACAAGATACGGAATGGATAACGACATGTTAACCTCGCGGCTTAACCTTCCATGTAAATGCTAACAGTACAATTGAGAGCACTGTGCATGCAACAATAGTATACAGCACAATATTCCATCGGCTGACTATATCAAGAGTTGTACTGAAGTGGTCAAGGATGACGCCAAAGCCCTTTGCCTGTGCTGTTCGTCCCAGATAGCCAAACATACCAATAAAACCTGCCGCTGTGCCTACTGCTTTTTTATTGGTAAGGTCAAGCCCCATAACACCAAGCATCATAACAGGCGGATACACAAAAAATCCAATAACCGAAAACATTGCATAGTAAAACCATATGCTGGTATGTGGATACACCACGATTGCATAAAATGCAAGCACCACAGGAATCATGCACAGTAAACTTACCATACCGCGGCGCCCCTGAAGTTTGTCCGAAATCCAGCCAAACAGTATGGTTGATGGGATGCCAGCAAACTCCAGGATCATGACGCTGAACCCACCAGAAGTTATGTTTGCGCCTTTGACTTCGCGCAAAAACATTGGGCCCCAGTCAAGCATGCTGTAGCGGGCTATGTAGACAAAAAAGTTTGCAAAGGCAACCACCCATAAAAGTTTGTTTTTTAGTATATAATCCACAAACAGCACTTTAGTTGAAAGTTCAACTTCGCAATGAAGAGGTGCTGCTGGTGGATAATCATTGCGGTATTCTTCAATGGGGGGCAATCCCACTGATTGTGGTGTATCGCGCAGCCGCCACAGCAAGTATACGGCACATATAAGGGCGATAGTTCCCGGAATAAAAAAAGCATTTTGCAGGCCAAAGTGGCTTGCAGCATATGCTGCCAGTACTCCTGCAATGCCACCACCAACATTGTGTGCGATATTCCATATTGAGAATATGGTACCACGTTCACTGACGCTGAACCAGTGGCCAATGGATCTTCCGCACGGAGGCCAGCCAGCACCCTGAATAAAACCGTTTAATGCCCACAGCCAGAAATGTATGGTATAATTGTGGCAGGCACCAAATGCAAAGTTTAACAGCGCGGTAAGTACCAGGCCAAACGGCATGAAGGTACGCACGTTGCTTCGGTCAGAAACTGATCCAAGCAAAAATTTACCCAGCCCGTAGGCAAACGCACTCACTGCCAGAATACTTCCAATCTGTGAATGATCATAGCCAAAAACTGCCTGCATGTCCTTTGCAACAGTAGATAAGTTGTTTCGGACAATGTAAAATGTAGCATATCCAATAAATGTTGCTTCCAGGATATTCCAGCGCGATTTTGGATATAGCTTGTTAACCTTTTCAGCAGGAAGAAGCGGTTTGGGTGGTGGCGGTGCAAATAGCGAGCGTAGTTTCATAGTGAGTTCCTTGTAATGTAACATTTGTTATGTATGAATGGATGATATATGTATATATAAGTAATTGTAAATATATTTTTACCGTTACGATCTGATTTTTCATCGCTGATTATTATAATAAAAATATAAAATACCGTAAACTCCGTTAATCATAAAATTTTTTCAAGGAATAATTCATAAACATATATAAAAAATTATTATTGATATTTAACACATGGGAATTGTATCTATTCACTAATAGAATATATTACAATATTAATGAGATAATACCGGCCATACAATGAAAATTACAAAAAAACGCAAAGATGGGTTAAAACGACAATCCGAAATCATGCTCATTGCATTGGAGTTATTTTCAAAAAAAGGATATCATGATACAAAACTTGAAGATATCTTAAAAAAGGCCAAAATAGCCAGAGGTACTTTTTATCTCCATTTTAATGGCAAAGATGATTTATTACATATGATTGTTGATTATCACCTTGAGGAAATGTACAGAGTTATAAGCGTGCTTGATATCTCAATGGATAAACCAATTGAAGAAATAAGTTCATTATATATAACTATCGCACAAAAACTTATTAATGATAAAAGATTTAAAATGTTTGTCCGCATTATGCTAAAAGAAGCAATTGGCCTTGATAAAACACTATTACAGAAACTCAATAATTTTTATAACAAAATAATTACAATGTCAGCAGAATATATCACTAAAGCTCAACAAAAAGGAAGAATATTAAGCTCTATTGACCCTCTTTTTACATCAATGTGTATAATTGGATCTATCAAAGAACTGGTATTTCAGTGGGCGGTGAATGATGATTCATTGGATATTGAAAAAGGAATTTTAACTGCGATTACTGTATATTTCCGTGGTATGATTAACAGCTGATATTTATTACTTGACTAAAAAGTGATATTTAGAATTGTATGAAAAAAGTGTACATATTGTTATATATTCAACATCTTAACAGGGAAAATGTAAACAGGATATGAAACTATCTGAAATCAAGGATTTGCTTAATGCAGATGTGATAGTTGGCGAAGAAATGCTGAATAGTGTTGAAGTTGACACAGCATTTGCATCTGACCTTTTAAGCGACGTACTTGCGTATGCAAAAGAAAGGGCATTATTTATCACTGGGCTTACCAACCCACAGGTAATCAGGACCGTTGAAGTCCTTGACCTTATTGGTGTGGTATTTGTACGAGGCAAGGTGCCTCAAATGGACACAGTAGAACTTGCAAAGCGTAAAAATATTCCGTTACTCAGGACCAAATGTATAATGTTTGAGACCTGCGGAAGATTGTACGGTGCAGGGATAAAAGCATCTATTGAAAAAGTTGATTAAACTAATATATGCAATACACGCAATGTGCTAATCATATATTTTCATACACCTTACGAGGTGGCGATTTTGATAATGCGGGGAGGATATCCACATCATTAAAACGCGAATTGCGTACACGGGAATATCCACCTCACATCATTCAACGTGTTGCCATCGTTTTGTATGAAGCTGAAATAAATGTGGTATCATACACCAAAGTTGGTTACTTTTTTGCCTATTGCAGACCAAATTCAGTGCATCTGGTAATAAAGGATAAAGGCAAAGGTATTGAAAATATTAAATTAGCAGTGCAGGAGGGTTTTTCAACAGCTACCGATGAGATACGAAGGCTTGGATTTGGCGCTGGCATGGGCCTATCCAATATTAAGCGTAATGCCAATGTCATGCGAATTTGTTCAAAGCCGGGTGAGGGTACAAAAATTAGTATAGATATAACATCAAGCAATCATTATGGAGATTTAATTATGGACATCACGGTAAACGAAATTCAACAAAAAACAAATTTTGAACTGTTGACCTCAAAAGCCGATTGTTCAAAACTGATTACAGGTGGCTATGTTGGTGATATGCTATCTGATGTTAATGCTAATGGAAAGAAAGGCAATATCTGGATTACAATTTTAACACATCCCAATGCGGTAGCAGTTGCTTCCCTCAAGGATTTCAGCGCAATTGTTGTTGCTGGCGGCATAAAACCTCGGGAAGAGTTCATCAAACGTGCTGAGGAAGAGGATATTCCAGTGTTGTATACTGATTTATCTGCTTATGAGGTTGTGGTTCTTTTGTCCTCATTAGGCGTTACAGCCAATCATTAATGTAATTATTTTATTTTTGGCGATAGTTCCTATACATTATACGTTGCCTATTAAATGCTTAATTGCAAAACCAGCTGCAGCCAGTCCCATTATTCCTGGCATATATGACAAACTACCAGGAAGACTCATATTATCCGAATCAGCCCTATTGCTTAGCCGTTCTTCATGAAAATAAACACAGGGAACTCCTTTATAGATTTCTCTTTCTTTAAGCCGTTTTCGTATAACACGTGCTAATGGGCAATACTGGCTTTTACTGATATCGCTTATCCGTAAACTTAAAGGATCAAACGCTCTTGCAGCACCCATGCAGCTTATAAATGGAATGGTATGGGCATGCAGGTATTCAATTAAAGCCACTTTTGCAGCAACATCATCAATGGCATCAATGAAAAAATCAACATGACTTTGGAATAGCGTTGCTACATTATCAGGAGTTATTTGTATATGGTGTTTGTGAATAATGATATCAGGATTAATATCTTGTGCTCTATGACAGGCAACATCCACTTTTGGCATTCCTACTGTGCTGTCTGAAGCTAAAATTTGCCTGTTACAATTGGATATATCAACTATGTCAAAATCGATAACATGAACAGTACCTATACCAGCACGTACAATTGCTTCAAATGCATATCCTCCAACCCCACCAAGCCCTGCAATATACACAGTTGACGTTAAAAGTTTTTTCAGTTTATCATGACCAATAAGCAGTGAAGTGCGTGAAAAACGTTCAAAATATTTATTATTGCTATCCATTCTCTTTTTACTCAAGCCATCATATAGTTGTATTACGTCAATTATAGCATATCCCTGTAATTGCAATTATATTTCTTTTTAGTTTTTTTAAGTACAATATAATGATACCCAGCAAATTTAACACAGAAAATCAATACAAAAGCTTTCTACCAATTGAAAGCATACTTTGCCCATAGCTTATACGGCTACACAAGATACTAAAACAAATGATTGAAAAAAATAATAAAGAATTAGTCTTTTTCAAGCTTGTGCCAGTATCTCAGGTGGTGGTCCCCAGTAGAATTTTAGGCAATGGATGCCGTTTTCACGGTAAAAATCAAAGGTGTATGACCTGTTTTCGTAGTAACTTGGTAAATTCTCAGGATAGTTATCGGAATTTATTTTTGCCAATCGTACCTTGAAATATTCAAAAAATTCAACCAGCACATTATCCACACAAAATGCAATAATATGAGCAAGCGACATCTTCCACAGCTTCTTCACATCCAGGAAAAACTCATACTCAGACTGATACAACACCAGATGTACCCGTTTCCAGGGATTATCAGCATTGCGTTTGCGGTAGGCTATGCGTTTAAATGCTCTGTATTTCTTTTTTTCTTTCTTAGCAGCATACATGATCATGTAAACAATAATAGTACGAAGAGGAAGACCTAATTGTTGTGCAAATTCTTCAAGGATTGCAATATGCTGAAGAGAAATACAGGTAGTAGTTTCAAAATACATCATTTCCTCCCAAAGTATTTGTATATTTGCCTCTAAAAGATTTAATCCTTAATTAATTTTGTCAATAGATATTTCCAATTTCTTATCCAGATTCGTCATAGTGTTAAATTAAACAACTTTTTTGCATTAGCTGTAGTAATGCGAGCAATTTCTTCTTCTGGTTTTTCAATCAGTTCACTGATTGCTTTAACCACATACATTATATTCTCTGGTACATTGATTTCCCCGTTTTTTTCAACAGGGGGAATATCTGGGCTATCGGTTTCCAGCAATACATATTCAGGATAGATATACTTCAAAACTTCAACTTTTTTCTTACTGTTACGAAACGTTATTGCACCTCCAAATGAAAAATAAAATCCAAACGGAATGAGCTGCTTTGTTATTTCCACATTTCCTGAATACGAATGTATAACCCCGCCCGATTTAAGTGTACCAACACGTTTTACTGATGCTACAAGTTCATTGAATGCACCTCTGCAATGGACAATTACCGGCTTTCCCAATTCATTTGCAATTGATAGCTGGTCTTCAAAGAACTTTTTTTGTAACTGCATGTCAATGTTTGTTTTTGCATCAAGCCCAATCTCGCCAATAGCACAGTATTTATCAGCTTTAATGTGAGTAAGCTTATTCAATTCGTGGAAATAATTTTCTTCAATATACCATGGATGGACGCCAAGTGCAAAGTAGACTTCTTTATAATTTTTACTGATAGTGTGCGATAGTTCCCATTGACCAGGAACTATCGCACAGGTAATAAGAGCTACTACACCCACACCTTTTGCTTTTTCAATTATAGTGTCTAGATTACCTGCAAAGTGCTCACTTTCTAAATGGCAATGTACATCTACCAGTTGCATTATTCACCTATTACCTTTACCAGTACACGTTTTGGTCGTTGACCATCAAACTCTGCATAAAAAATCTGTTCCCATGGACCAAAGTCAAGTTTGCCGTTGGTTACAGCAACAACAACCTCTCGGCCAAGTACACTTCTTTTTATATGAGCATCACCATTGTCTTCACCAGTGCGGTTATGACGGTAGCGCGATAGTGGCTGGTGAGGTGCCAGTTGTTCTAAAAAATCATCTATATCATGAATTAAACCTTTTTCATCATCATTAATGTGTACAGATGCTGTTATGTGCATTGCGTTGACAAGGCACAATCCCTCTTTAATGCCACTCTTTCTAACTATCTCTTCAACCTGATCGGTGATGTTTATATAATCGCGCTTTGTCCGTGTATTGAAGGTTAAATATTCCGTATACGATTTCATAAGCTACCTCCACGTATTTATAGTTTTACCAATAGTTCTTATAAAACATTACACGATATTACTTTATGTGTCAATTATTTGTTCCTTAATCTAATAATGCTAAAAATCAAAAAAAGATTTACAAATGCATTTAATAGTTGTGAAATAATTCCATGATTAATGTATCCTTAACCATAATTTTAAAAAACTTTAAGCATATTGCAAAAACATAGTTCATGAAATTTATACAGTCACTTTCAACATGTTAATTCTATATATATCTCTTATTAAAATTAATGTATGTGATTTAGTTTGATATACTTATTATGAAAAGGGAATTGCATATTAACTCTTATGTATGGAGCACAATTATTTTTTTAGCCATACTTTTTTGTTCTGCATGTCAACCATCAGGTACAATTGTTCACTATCAAGACATTCAAACTATTAATATTTCATCTGGATGGACATTAAAACTTTTATCATTGAATAAGGATCATTGTTTTACTATTGGGCTGATAGATCTACCCCATATATTTACACCATATTTGTTAAATCAATTCAATACCTTTAAAGGATATGCAATAATCACAAAAAATATCGTTATTCCTAAACAATGGGAATCAAAACCTCTTTTAATTTATTTAGGAAAGATTGGTGATGCTGATAAAACATATTTCAACGGCCACTTAATTGGATCTGAAGGACAGTTTCCACCTGATGAATTTTCATTATGGAGCAAAGACCGCATCTATATATGTAAACCTGAGTGGATACATTATGGATCATTCAATACTATAGAAGTTCACATTGCCTGCCTTGCATATAACCGAATAGTAGGGAGCCCATATATTAAAACTTTGTATGATTATGATGAACTATCACTTATCAATTATCTTAATTATTTAAAACTAGCACTACCATTGTTTGTTAATATTTGTATTGGTTTAACATTTTTGCTTATTTTTATCCTGTTATGTAAAAATAAAAAATCCAGAAATCAATATATTACTTTTATTTTACAGCTGATTCCAGGTTTTTTTGTTATACTTGAACCTACTCTTCCTTTTGCTTTATTTGATAACAGTGTAATTAGAATAAAAATTTTTGGTATTTCATGGAGTTTACTTGTTTTCTTCCATCTATTATTTCTTCATAGAATATATAACGATTATAGAAAGAAAATTGAATATCTATTAATGCTTATCACTTTGTTTAATATTATTATGATAATCAATGCATATACTATTTCATCATTTAAATTTACCAGTATCATGGTAATTTCAATTTTAACTCCACTTTCACTTTATAATCTTTCACTTCATATCCAGCAACTAATAAAAAATAACAACTTTGCAAAATTATTCTTCCCTGTTGGAATAATTCTAGCAATTACTGCAGCGCATGATGGGATTGTATACCTTTCAGTTTTTACTTTTCATATCGTCACAATATGTGGTTATTCATTTACTTCGCCGATTTTTCAATACACATCACTATTTATATTTGTTGGTGCAGGTTTAATTATTGTTAATCAATTTATTGCAATGACCAATGATATTGAACAAATGAATGTAAAATTAGAAAAAAAAGTAGAAGAACGAACTAAAGAATTAAAAATGAGTTTAGAAAATCTTTCAAAGGCTATAGAATTTGGATTTTTTGCTTATCCTGTAAAAAAAAGTCCATACTTTTCCCAACAACTTGACCCAAAGATCAAAGAGGCCATTGTTTATATTAACAATAACTATCATGATGAAATCTCACGTGAAGGTATAGCAGCCATGCTCAATTTACATCCTGATTATTTCAGTAAAGCATTCAAGTATTATACAGGTAAACGCTTTAATGATTATATCAATGAACTACGCATAAAAGAATCAATGAAGTTGATACAAAATACTCAAAAGACTATTCTTGAAATTGCAATGCAGGTGGGATTTGAAAATTTAAAGACTTTTAATCGTGCATTTAAAAAATTTACAGGCAAAAAACCAAGTAGCTATCGCACATATAAATAATACTATTGGACAAATTCAGACATTTCTCCTTTTTACAAGACAATTCTTCCATTATATGTTTTACAATAAAACAATAAATTTCTAAAAATTTTCAATATAATTACTAAAATTACAATTGGAGGTTACTATGCCATACAGAAGTAGTACAATATCCAAAAGAAATACTAACATCATAGCAATGTTTATTTCCTGTTTAATATTACTTTATACCATGCAAGTACATCATAGTAGTGCCATTACTAAGCCCTGTAACAGTGAAGATTGGACCGAATGTGCAGACGAAAAACAAAAATTGCAATGGATTGAATATACACAAGACTGGAAATTTATAAAACAGAAAGGCGATATAACGCTCTATAAAAGAGTACTACCCACTTCAGGGATTATTCAAGTTAAAGCTGAAAGGATCATACATGCAAAAGCAGAAGTTCTTGAGCAGATAATCAGGGATATACCTGCATATCCAGAACTTATGCATAATTGTCTTGAAGGACGATTAATTAAGGCATTTACTGATGAAGATATGATTATTTTAAACGTAACTGGTATGCCATGGCCATTACAACCACGCGATGTGGTGGTAAAAACTAATGTTATAAAAAACTGGGATGTTGGCCGTTTTGAAATAGTTTTAAAAGGTTTGCATTCACCAGAAAGTGAACAATGGGTACCGTTAATTGATGGACATACAAGGATGTATGAATTAACTGCTTTTTTTATTGCTCATCTTCTGGATAGAGAAAAAACAAAATGTATCTACATCATTCATGCAGATCCAACGGGAATTCCTGGTTTCATCATCAATTTGCTCATGGATGATTATCCTTATTATACATTATTAAATTTAGAAAAAATGACGAAACGTCAAAAGTACATATCATTAGGTCAACAATCAAAATATCTATCACAAATTGAAAGTTTTATAAAACATAAAAACAATAAAAATTAAATTTATGGGAGGTAACCATGGTACAGGTTGACATTGTTTGGTCATATGCTTTTGGTGCATCATTTGCCGCTGCAGCAGGGCATCTTCTTAAAAAAGAGGACAAGCCTTTTACCACTAAATGGTTTGTGTTTACCTTGCTTTTTCTTTCTTTGCTTTTTGCTCCATCTGGTATCTATCTTTTATGGGAACATACACAATGGGAAACCATGCAAATTGCTACTTGTAAAGAAGACATCCCTGCATGGCTGGTTACTCTATTTGCACTTACGAATATTACACAGGGAATACTGGGTTTCTACGTTTCATACAAATTGGCCAGAGCAAACAGGCTGTATGAATCTCATGCAAACTGGATCATAGCATGGATTATATTCTGGTTTATTTTAGTATGTGGTTGGGATTGTACAGGCTACCAACGCTTTTTATACGACATGAGTGTTAACAATGGCGAACTCTGGGATCCTGGTAAACACATGGGGATTAAATTCTTCTATGAAAGCAGAGTCTGGTGGACATTAGTAGTTATGGCATGTTTCTTTGCACCTATGCTACTCTATGGATATGTCAATTTTATTCGTGAAGGATTAAAATCCATCCCATCAATTCCAAAGGAAAAACATCCTGGGCTAATTAAAATATTGGCAATAATTTTTGGAACTCAATGGGTTGCCTGTTTAATTCTTGCTATTATTGCATCACTAATCGTTATGAAGATATACGCAATAACGAATAGTTTGTTATTTTCCTATATAGCAGGAATCTTGCTTTTTTCAATCGTAGCATATTATTTGTTGTTCAGAAAAAAAATGCTTTTTCATAAAATAATGAAATTACTTTACATAGTCGATTAATGCTATATACCTAATACTAACTGTTCAATAACATCAAGATACCAATTAATATCACACCTGGTAATGCAAATGAGCCAGGTGTATATTTTTTTATTACCTTTTGCACTTTTAAAACATAAATAAATCTTTCATAAAAAAGTAGTTGTCTTTAAGTATGGCTTTGATAGTATACTCTAAAATTGCGTCTGGAGGATTTTATGCAAACTGTATCATTGGTAAAATATACTAAAAGTCCTGACTCTTTAAAGCAGGCGATAGTTCTTTGTAATGGATTTGATGGCTTAAAAGCAACCGATAAAGTGTTAATTAAGCCTAACTTAGTTGCTTGGGATGAACTGTTTCCACCTGCACCGTACGGTGTTTTTACCACAACCCGTCTTGTTGAAGATCTTGTTATACTGTTAAAAGAATTTGGATGCAGTGATATTACCATCGGAGAAGGTTCTGTTGAGATTAAAAAAGGTGTTGGCACCATGGCTGCATTTGCCGGATTAGGTTATACCCAATTAGCTAAAAAATATAACCTTAAACTTATTGATTTCAATGAATCTACAGCAGAAAAATGTGCCATTGATGATAAAACAAGCTTAATGATAGCAAAAGAGGCATTAGAATCTGATTTTGTTATAGATTTTCCTGTATTAAAAACACATGGACAAACTAAAATTTCCTTGGGATTAAAAAATCTTAAAGGGTGTCTTAAATTAGCATCAAAAAAATTATGCCATCATCCTGAACTTAATTTAGAATATTGCTTCCCATTTGTTGCTGATTACGTAAAACCAAAGCTAACCATCATTGATGGTATCTATGCTCTGGAAAAAGGTGCACTGCACTTTGGTAATGCCTACAAAAAAGATATTATCATAGCATCTACCGATATTCTTGCTGCAGATATGGTTGGGGCCAAAGTTATGGGATATGATCCAACTGATATTGCTCATTTTGTAACTTACGCTGAGCGTCATAAAAAGTCATTATCATTACAGGATTACGAAATAAAAGGTGAAAAACTGGAGGACCACATACAGCCACTGAAATGGGACTGGGCATGGACCGAAGACAATACTGGCCCTGGGGTTTTTGCAAAGATGGGTGTAAGTGGTGTTGCTCTCCCAAAATATGATGATACGCTGTGCTCTGGATGTTCTCCAATTGCCAATATGTGCAATATTCTGGTATTATCAGCATTTAAAGGACAACCACTGCCAAAGGTTGAAATACTCAATGGCAAAAAGATGCAGGCGCGTCCTGGCTATGATAAAACAATATTGCTTGGCAACTGTATAATCAAAGCAAATAAAAACAATCCCAACATCAAAGAGCCAGTTGAAGTAAAAGGGTGCCCACCCGATTTTGAAGATGTGGTGAAAACCTTAAAATCCTGCGGACTTGAAGTTAACGAAATGGCATACTTAGGCTACATGAAACAGCAGAGCGAAAAATATAATGGCAAAGAAGGATATGACCCTGCATTCTATAAAGCCTGATCAGAAATTATATTGTTTCATCTGATGAAGGCTTCTGCCGTATATATGCAGAAATCATATACGGCAGGGTCACTGTTTCATTATTCTGTAACATGTAGATATTAGAAAGCAATTCTTTGTTTTCATCAATCAATTGTTGCAACTGCTGATTACTGGTACCCAGGTATTCTGCAACTGAAAAAAGGTTAACAGTAACTTTCTCTGTATGGGATTTTGCCAGTCCAAACTCATTGAGTGTTAAGAAAGTCTTTAAGTCATCTTCCAGATAGTAATCGGTATGAAGAGGATTTATGGTATGAGCTATCTCATCAAATATTCCTTCTATGTCTTCATTGGGCAACACAAATCCCGCTAAAAAGAACACGCCTTCAAACTGTAAAGCACGTCTGAATTCATCAATTGCCCGCCCTGTATCAAGTAAATCCAGGCAATCAATACATACAACCATATCAGCCTTATAGTAATCAATGGGGAAATCATTGAAATTTCCTGCAATTGTATACAGACGATTCATCCATTCCTGTGTGCCAGACCTGGCATAAAACGATTGCAACAATGGAAGCGAAGGCTCAACCACCACACATAGTGCTTTTGAAAGTTGCATAATAGCTTCAATATATTTTGGATTCCCCAGCCCAATTTTAACGATGACATGCGGTTTATATGTTTCAATACAATCTTTGAGCCTGTCAAAAACCATGGCAAAGCGACTATCTGGTTCAATTAATGCGTGTAATGATGCATCGTATTCTAAAAGCTGCTGCAACGTTTCAAATTTCATGCTTTCTTTCCCGCTGTAATATATTTTTTGTAGTATTTTACCTTATCATAATTAATCCATGATAATAAAAATGCAAGCATAAAAAAATCCCACAGAGTAATCCGTGGGATTTTTCATTACAGCTATGTATAGCATGTATTTATTCATACGTCTTAAAGAGGAATGTCAGTGTTGTAAACAGGTAGTGGTCTTTTTCAGTTAACTTATTACCAGTTTTAAAGTACTGTGTCTGATACATGTACATGGGAGTAAGTATTATGGTTGGTGTAAACTTATAGCTGAAACCAACGTATAGCCTGTTCTGTGAAAATCCACCATATTCAAAACCAGGTGTAAGAGGAGCTTTTGTTATATCTTTTGTATCCTCATCATCTATGATGCCCTGGAATATTTCATCACCAATCATAACAGCAAACTGGTCAGTAATGCTGTATTCAATTCTGAAATATTCACGAATAAGTAATGAATATCCCTTTTTAAGTGAACTTGTTGTATAAGATGGATAGGTGGAATACACTTTATTATGGAAAATTATTCGATTCCACAATTTCAAATTTCCAATTTTATATTCAATAATAGGCAAAAACTCAATATTATGTGAATAGTAATGCTCATCCTTACCGGTAGGCGATACTGCTGCCCTGGTTGGGAAGCTCTGATAGTAATACCATAATGGCAGTTTAACAGTTAAATTATCAAACCGCATGGTATAGGTGGGACCTGTAAATACTTCGTAAAAGAATGTCTTTTTTTCTTCTTTACCTGGATCATTTTTTCTTTCATACTCATAGCTGTGGCTTGTTAACAGAGTATATGACCACTGTGGTGAAAGCAATGCCGTTAAATCTAAATACGTCCACGAACGGTATGCAACTGGTACAGCAAATACATTTGCTGATGTACACAAAACAAACACCAGCACGAATAATAAAGCAAGTCGTTTTATCATGGGAAACCTCTCTGTGTGTAAAAATAATATGGAATTAAACTAATACCTCATTATAGTCAATCGACATTGTAAACATTTTGTCAATTATTTTTTATCAACTCACGGCTGGGAATCGTATATATGCCGTTATCTTCGCATACCATGTTTTCCCGGCACAGCGCCTCAAGTGCTTTCTGTATTTTTTCAGGCGCATATCCCAGGTTTTGCACCAGCATATCATTATTTGCTGCACCATTGTTTACAATATACCGAACTATATCACCGCGCACTTTTCGCAATGAAGTACTGTACGGCGTTTGTACTGTGTAATGTGCGCTATGACGCGAAAAATTATAGTACTGCTTTATATACGTGCCACAATCCATAAGTGCATTATAAAATTTTTTTGGATTAGTAGTATCGATAGTTGCTTTCAATAAAGGCTCTATCATTGCATCAGATACTTTTTCATTATCAGCAAAAAAGCTATAAATATATACTGTGCGCACATTGGTTTCAATATACAATTCAGATCTGCCAAATGCAAATATGGCAACCGAAGCAGTAGTTGCCTTCCCCAGACCAGGAAGTTTGTGTAATGCATGGTGATTATCTGGCACCGTGCCATTGTACTGTGACACAATGATCTGCGCAGCCTGCCACAGATACTTTGCCCGCCTGTTATACCCCAATCCCTGCCATGTAGCTAAAACGTCATGAAGGCTTGCCTGTGCCAGAGTTTCCACAGTTGGAAATTTTTTGATAAATGTAGAATATTTTTCAATAACGCGGCTCACCTGCGTTTGCTGTAGCATCACTTCGGAAACAAGAATGTGGTAGGGATTATCAGTATTTCGCCAGGGCAGGTGGCGATAGTTCCTGTCATAGAATTCATATATACATGATAAAAACTTCTTTTTTATTGTTGCATCAATATTCTTTTTTGTTCGATAGGACTCCCGTACCCGTGCAAGTCCTGAAAGAAGCTTATCCATAGTAACTATCGCCAGAATTAATATGCCGTTTTTAAAATGTAGACAATGGCTATGGTTAAAAGTAATAGTTCATACACCATGACTATCGCTACACATTAAACCTGAATGACACAATATCACCATCCTGCATATAGTAGTCTTTGCCAACCAGGTGATACTTTCCTTCTTTTTTAAGGCGCTCCTCAGAACCTGCTACAATAAAATCATCATAATGCATAAGCTCAGCTCTGATGAAGCCGCGCTGAATATCACTGTGGATATAGCCTGCTGCAAGTGGCGCTGTGATACCTTTGGGGATAAGCCACTGTTTTACTTCATCCTGCCCAACAGTAAAAAACGACTGCAGGCCAAGAGAGTCAAGCATAGCATCGCATAATACATGCAATGCAGGTTTTTCCACACCCATGGAAGCGTAAAATTCTTTTTGTTCTTTTTCATCATCTATCAGCGATATTTCGCTTTCAAGCTTTACCGCAACAGCTACTGCCTTCACGGTATGGTTTGCATAAACTCTATTAAATGCATCTAGAATTTCACTGCCGCTATCATCAGTATTGAAAACAACTATTATTTTCTTCAATGTAATAAACGGGTAGCTCTTAATCATTGCAATATCATCATCAGCAAGCTTCAGACTGTTTAAAAGATTGCCCTGTTCCAGATGCTGCATAAATGTTTGCAGTAACATAATTTCTTTTTCTTTTTGTTGCGCTGTTTTCTTTTTATCCTGATTAAGACGTTCTATCCGCTTTTCTGCAAACACCATATCATGCAAAATACATTCACTCAGTAGCTTGTCATAATCGCGCAGCGGGTCAACGCTGCCCTTAACGTGATATACTGAGTCATCGTTAAAAGCGCGCACAACAAAGCATAGGGCATCCATTGTTGCAATATTGCTGAAAATATTTCCTTCCCTAATAGCTTCATCCGTCAAATCACCAATGAGTGAAATATTAATTGTAGCAGGTGCTGTCTTCCTGGGATTGTAATGTTTCACCAGCGTGGTAAAACGTTCATCGTGGATTGTGGCAACACCAATCCCTTTTTTTATATCAAATGAATTTTTTGTTAAAATTTGTAATAACGTCTTTTTGCCACTCTGTGGATAACCAGTAATTCCTAGTGATAAGCCCATTGCAGTTATAAAGCTCCCTTACAATATAGAATGTTATATAGTCATTGCGTCAAGCGATGATGACTCAGCAATCTTTCTTATGTGAATAAAAGGCCATGTGCCTTTTTAAAGTATATACATAACACATCCTGTATGTTTATCAAAAAATTATGCTATCTTGAAGAATGACACCATTTCTTTTAATTTTATTGCCAGTGCTTCAACACCCGTTGCATTTGCTGACATCTCCTCAGCTGCGCCAGCATTATTTTGCGATAGTTCATTGATAGTGCTTATTGACCGTGAAATTTCCATTATTGCAATACGCTGTTCTTCTGTTGCATTCTTTATCTCTTCAGAGCCTGCCTGAACATCACTTATCATGCCCTGAACTTTAGTGTTGATTGCCAGTTGTTCCTTCATATCAGCTGCAACCTGTTCAATTCTTTTTGATATATCACGGACACCATTGATGATAAAACCAATATTCTGAATCGCCTGAGTAATATTTTGAGTGCCCTTTGCCATTTCGGTGCTGTTTTGCTTTATCAGGCCATCTATCTCTTTTATACTGATAGCTGTCTGTTCAGCTAATTTTGAAATTTCATCGGCAACAACGGCAAACCCGCGACCAAAATCACCAGCACGTGCCGCCTCTATTGCTGCGTTAAGTGATAACAGATTAATTTGTTCAGAAATATCGTTTATAATCTTAACAATATTTTTCATATCATCAGAGCTTTTTGAAAGCACCTGCATGGTTGCATTCATCTGATTAAGTGACTGACTGCCTTCGTGTGAACGCTCAGCAATGAGTTCAACCTCTTTAACCGAAGCATTCATAGTGTCAGCAACTGTCTCTATTGTCTGCGATAGATTCTTTAATAAATTAATAAGTGATGTTAAACTCTGGTTCTGGCTATCGGCACGTTTTGCAACATTTTCCATTCCTGCCGATATTTCTTCAATAGTTGCTGATATCTCTTCAACTGTGGATGCTTCGCTCTGCACATTATCAGTAAAGGATGTAATTGCCTGCGACATCTGTGTTGATGAAGATGCTAATTCATCAGCTATCTGAATAATATGAGCTATCGCCCTGCGCAATTCACTAATAAGCCTATTTACTGCTGCAGATAATATGCCCACCTCATCACCTTTAATAATAGCCAGACTTTGTGTTAAATTGCCCTGAGCAACCCCACTTAACACCTCACGTGCTACTTTCAATGGCTCTAAGTGACGCCTGATATTTCTATACAGTATAATAGTTGCTATAACACACCAGAATAATCCAATACTCAGCGATAGCAGCGCTAAAAGTTTTGAATATTCATTCATCTCAGCTTTGGGAATGCTTGCAATCAGTAAAAAGCCCAGGGAACTTTTGCTACTATACCCAAACTTTTCATCACCTTTGAATTTATACGAAATAAAAGTATTTTGATTTTTAAAAAGTTTGTTTCCCCACTCATAATTTAATAATGAATCATTTGTAATATCCAGATGTGGATGTGCCAGACCTGTACCATCATTATAGGTAATAAAAATATATCCTGTTTTACCTATTACTGCATTTTCTAAAATGAATTTTCCAAATGAATCAACCGGGATGAGAGCTGCATATATTTTGCCATTTATGATATCACCCGTTGCAAAATATGCTCTCTTTTCTTTTCCCAGAAAAACAGGTTTTGTAATAAAACTTGTTGAACCCTCAAAGGTTTTTAATGAACCCAGAGCTTTTTCAAAAACTCCATCATATCTGCCTTTGCCTGAAAGGATAACATTGCCGTTATCCAGTATTGCACAATCTGTATATATTTTTCTAAGCGTAACAATGCGGTTTATGGTATTTCGATCAGGAAATGAAGCAATTAAGCTACAATCATTTTTTGTATATTCAAAAAAACTATCTAACTTGTGACCTGTTTGCTTTGCAATAGTATCAATATTGTTTGCAAACATCTTCTGCATATAACTATGTGACAGCACAATGCCAAATGTAACAAGCATAATGACAAGCAGAACATTAACAATACTTGCCGAACCAGTGATGATAGGAATAAGCGAACCAAACGCTGTTACTGGTTTTCCGCTGATAACATCCCTGACGTCATCAAATAGCCCCTCCTGTGTTAGCCTGTTAATAGTTTTTGGTATAAAATATGAACCAAATATGATTGATATAGCAATAGATAAAATTCCACCAAACCACAGGTATAAAAGCTGATCAAAGCTAAGCCCGTAGAATAAAGCGCTGGTAATACTGAATATAGCAAGGCCAATAACCCACTGCGCAATAAGGCCAAGCGAAAACATGACCACCACACTGCTTAACCGCTCTTTCAATATAAGTGCATGTTTTTCGGAAAAAGATGCTCCTTTTGCTTTTGCTGTAAAAAACCAGCGAAATGGTGCAAACAAAAATTGATACCAGTAATACGTCATAAGTGTTACCACTATAAACACAATAAATCCGGGAACAATAACAATATGTAGATTAGAAAAGCTTATTTCTGATTTCCAGATAAAAAACAAAACCGTTAGCGGTGCACCAATTAAACCTGAAAGAGCATTGCCATGAACAAGCATATCAAGATAAAAACGCCGATACAGTTTAATATAGTCCATAATTGCCTCGCATTTTTTTGAAATTACTATATAATTTTTAAAAGGTATCGAGACACCTGCACGTTATGAGAGAGCAGAAAAAAAGTAAGGAAGCTGTAACCAGTTTAGCACTTGAATGATAAAATTTTAAAAAATTAAGATGAGTGGACGTTTTTTTATTTCTGCCGATTACGATTTTATTGTTTTTTGAATGATTGCTTTATTTTTAGTTCCCATTTTTTCAAGCAGTGGCCACACCATTACTACCAGCCGCGGGAACACCATTATAAAACGTGTTATAAATCCCTGCGATGACGGCACCACAATTTCAGGTTTTTTTGACTCTATTGCTCTGACCACAGCCTTTGCCACATCTTCTGGTTTTTGCGGCTTGCTTAAAAACGTAAGCGGCGAACCACCATGTGTTGCTTCATACTGCAACATGGGCGTATTCACTGAATCAGGAAATACCGTTGCAACCTTAATATTGCTCTTTTTTAATTCTATATGCAATGTCAAAAATAAACCACGCAATGCAAACTTTGTTGCTGTATATAGTGAACTGTAGGTTTCGGGCACTATTCCAGCAAGTGAGGCGATAGTTACTATTGATGGGCTTTTGCTTTTCTTCAAATATGGCAATACCTCATACGTACAATTGATTGGCCCCATTAAATTAACCTGAATCTGACGCATTATTTCTTTATAGGAAGCATTTTCAAAAAGGTTTGGTTCAATTATTCCTGCATTATTGACAAGTATATCGATAGCTCCATACTTTTTTACTGCTTTATTAACCGTTGACTTTACTGATTTAATTTCAGTTATATCACAGTACAGGCCATAAACTTTATCACCATACTGTTTTTGCAAATCAGCCAGCGCTTTTTTATTAATATCTACAAGCACGCACGTTATATTCTTCTTTATAAATTCAGCAGTTATAGCCCTACCTATACCGCCTGCCGCACCAGTGATAATTGCAATTTTTGTACTCATAGTATTGTACCTCTATTTTAATATATGTAGCGATGCAACGTATTGCACCACAATATGTGTGTTATTTTTCAATTACTGATAAAAATTCACCCATTTGTTTGCACATACTATTAAAATGCGGATTATACGTCAACCGTGTAATAACTTTATACTTTTCAATATTTTCTTCGGTATTTTCGCCTTTCCATATTTCAGGATCTGATAAACACTGCTGTCGTTCAGGACTATTTGGTTTGTAATATAAACAATTACGGTAATCGCCATTTTTGCCGTAGTGCGGATCATCGGGTGGTATAGTGATACATATATGCGGTATATTTAAAATTTTCTCTTGAGGAATATAACTGTTTACAGTGATAACAAAATTATCTTCTCCATCATAATCTTTTTCAGGCTGTGTGGTATATAGAACAAACATCTTATTACCCGTTACATAATTTTTCATAACAAAGAGCGTTCGTTCAGTACTTACTGTACGATCATCTATGCTTTGAGCAACAAACACAGGAACCTGAATTCTTTTGCCTTCATCAAACAATTCATCAACTTTCTTTATAAGCCTGTATGTCTGGGTTACACCGTTAAATGTAAATGATTGATACTTGGTATAATCGGTATCATCTTCTACGCTTTCCCAATCCTTAAATGTACCAACAATAGGAGCTACCCATGCTAATTTAGAATAAATGGCAAAAGCTGGTGCAAACAAAAAGAGCCCTTTTACATCATGATTGTTGTTAGATAGCACATAATGAACAGACAACAATGCGCCAGTTGAGAATCCACCCATATACACATCTTTTGCATTCTTTTTAAGCTGTAACATGCCATAGTGGGTAGCTTTTATCCATTCATCATTTTTTACTTTTAATAGGTCGCCTGGTACGGTTCCATGTCCTGGTAAAAGTAAGCCATAAACAAGGAACCCTTTTTCAGTAAAATATTTTCCCACAGCACGTAAAAAATACGGTGAATCCGACAGGCCATGGATAAGCAAAATCCCTTTTGGATAAATGCCATTAACAGGTTTTACCTGTGGTTTAAAGATAAATGGGCTATTCATAGCAACAATAGCATCTTTATTATTTGTTTCAACACGAGCATTTGCAATAACATGTGTCATCAATTCAACATACTGTTCATACGGTGTTTCCAGTGGAATAGTAAAAGCACTGTTAAAACCTGATTCTTTTAACCGTGAAGGATTCTGTGCATAGACAAAAACTAATAGAGTAACTACAAATGAAATACTTATCCATAACTTTCGTTTCATCATTTCCCCCTAATCGTAGAATTTCACAAATGTTATTCCGAATCTGATTCGGAATCTATTGCTGTATTAATATTCTGAACCTTTTCCTGAAATAAAATTGGGATAAGGTTCAGAATGACTTTGCTCATAATATTTTCATAGTATGGTTTCTTAGCCCGGTGAAGTATGATTGTTTACCGCAGTCATAAATGCCCTTATATTGTATAATGATTTATATCCAATATTGCTTTTGCAACTACTTTTTATATTGATTTTGTTAGAGGTTTTAATTACTAAAACTCACTACCAAAACTGCTGATTTCATCTGTAAACCGTTTAAAAATGTTTTGTTGTACCATGATGTTTCATTGCGTAACCAGCCACCAAGACTAAGCGATAGTGATATCGATTTACTGCTGAGCCACGTAAGTGCCATACCAACCATGGAAGCTTTTATATTGTTTGCTGGTACATCATAGTTTGCAGTTATTGGGAAAGGTACAGTAGTAGTGATTTTTGCTGTAGCATCAGGTTTATTCAGGCTGTAGCTTACAAGATAATATGGTGTTATTTTAAACAAGTCATTATATTTGAAGGAAGGAGCTATACCAAACGAAACGCCAAATAAGGTCGCAGAGCTGTCAACTGATAGTTTAGTGTTTAAAATTTCAGGCAATGACCCCGTACCGTTATATCTCTGTATAAATATACCCGCAAACAGGGGGAGTGAAAATTCACTGGATTCAACCACATCATACCCTATGCCTGAATATAACGAGATTATAGAATAATCAACTTTCATCTGATAAATATTAGCATCCAATCCCTTCAAGAAAGCAGATGATAATCTTCCATCAAAATGCATATATGCAGCAATGCCATATATAAGCATTCTATCGCTGGTAGCATACCCAAACCCTGTTCCAGCGCCATACCCTTTTACGTCATTTCCGTTGATTTCAGGGTCATCATATACTTTTTGAACAGTGAAGTATGCAGGAACTATCGAAACCATATAGTTATCTTCGTTGTAATGCGTCATGGGCACAAAACTATCAGCAACTATGGATGCAGCAATATTGGTTATTCCATCGATAGTTTTTGCGGATGGGTTAAGATCAATTTGTGTTTGTGCAAACAAAGTGGGTGAGCTCAGGAGAAGAAATACAAGTAGCGAAAAGATAATTTTACCAGAATATCGAGTTAGTAGCATCTAGACTCCCCCTGATTAAGTTTTTTATTTCTATAAATAGATATTAGATATAACGCTATCAATGATGTTTGCTTATGATGACGAATGGAACATATTCATGATATCTATACTGTAAAGCTGAAGTATAAGATGTTGCAGATCAAATAGAGTATCAATGAAGTTTCGTAACCTTAATAGCGTTAAGTATGAAATTTACTAAAAGGATCTGTCAATGAAAATTATAAAAAAATATCATTCTTTATTACTGAATGTGAAAATATGAATAAAATATACATACAGTATACTCCAGATGCCTTCGGTGGCGGAAGTACTTGCTTTATGTAATATAAAATTTTTTTAAGGATTATTACCTAAACAAATACACTATAACTCCATAATGGAACCGCCATAGTTCAATAGAATGTTGTCTGATATGAAGCATTGTTCATTGGTTTTAAAATATCATGTAACCATGAATATTGGTTGACTATTATATTATTTTACTATCTGTTTGGTTATTAAAATACTGTTATTTTCTTAATCATCCATGTTGTATATTATTTTTTAAGGATGCCTTGATATGTCTATACTCCAAAAATTTTTACGAATCTATGATAACAAAGATTATTTAACCCGACAACAGGCCGAGGCATTATTTATTTTATATTTTATTGTTGCTCTTGGGCTTGCTGCAATGGGAGTATCTATGTTTATTATCTATAAATCTTACCATCCTACACATGTAGGCGTGCTGTTGTGCGAAATAGTCTTATCGATTTCATTTTTTCTTAATTACAAAGGAAAGAATATTGCAGCGGGATATTTGATGCTTTTTCCGCTTAATATTGTGTTATGGTATATAATATGGATAATAACAGGAGTTGATGATACAATCACAGTAACTGATTCAATTTTTTATGTATTTCCCCTGATAGCTACAGCTACGCTGATAAACAATCGCACTTCAATTATAGTATTTACAATTTTCAATGTTCTATCGCATGGGGCATATACAGTCTATTTCCATAAAACAGGTGTCTTGAATGCAAAACAATTTCTGGATTTATTACAGGATGGGATTATAGCCATTAGTGTGTTTGGAGGCATATGTGTTTCTTTTATAACAATGAAAATGAAATCACACGCTCTAATACTAAATTCTGCAAAGGAAGCACAGGATAATAAATCAAAAATTGAGGAAATGTTGCAACAAACATATTCAGTTTCAAAAGACCTGGCAGTTTCAACCTCTCATCTGGTTGGCATGACTGACAACTTTTCACAGGCAACTCAATCGCAAGCTTCAACACTGGAAGAAATTACCTCTTCGGTTGAGGAAGTTACTGCCAGCGGTGAAGGGGTGCTGGCAATGGTGCAACATCAGTCAGGTATGGGGGATTATGTTAAAAACAACATGGATTCTTTATATCAGATAGTAACCGAAGTAGGAGAAAAAATTAAGGAAGCAATAGAAATAAGAAATGTCCTGAATGATTTGGTTGGCCAGTCCAGAAATGAAATCCAGATCACGCTGAATGATGTGCATAATGCGCTTTCACAGTTCCATGATATGAAGAATACAGTTGAGATAATTGAAGATATCTCAGATAAGATCAATTTATTATCATTGAATGCAGCTATTGAAGCTGCCCGTGCAGGTGAATTTGGCAGGGGCTTTGCTGTTGTTGCAGAAGAAATTGGCAAGTTGGCTGATAACACTCAGGCTAATTTGAAAATAATAAACGAAATGTTTAACAAAAGTAACATCGGTATTACACAGGCATCAAAAAGGCTTGATGAATTCATCCATCTACTCAATGAAATGATAGGAAATATTGAAAAACTATCGGGCAGTATTGATGAAGTTGTAAAATTAGCCCGGGATGACCTTAATCTCAACAGGCAAACACGCAATTCACTGGAGGAACTATTGCAGGAGGCGGGTAATATTTTAAGAGCCACAAACGAACAAAAACAAGCTTTAGATGAAATAGCAAAAAGCATTAATGTATTTAATGAAACCATTCAGGATATTGCATCAAGTGCACAAAATCTCTCTGGATTTTCTGTTGATCTGGCTAGTATGGTTCAAAAATTAAAAAGTATGTCAGGTATATAAACAATCATTTTTCCGGTTAGGTCTGTTTGAAACTATTGTTGATTGGATCATATATATTTTTTAACAACTTCACCCATATTAATGCAATGAGCCGTCTTTTGTAGGCAAATAACTTTGGGCAGGCGCGGCTAACTTATATAAAAACAGCATTGTACACTATCTCATATTTAAAATAATGACCCGGTACTATAATTGGCAGATAAAAAAATACTTGACAAAATTTATTTTATAACGGATGTTCGATATAAATAAATTAAATTTTGGAGGTTCGTAAGTTTATGCAACAGCAAGAATATGATGCAATTATTGTAGGTACTGGTCCAGGTGGTGCAACCGTTGCCCGTGAGCTATCTAAAAAAAAGAAAAAGGTGCTTATGCTTGAGCGAGGCTCTGACCCCATAATAAAGGGCAGTTACGTGCAGGCAGCTTCAATGTTTATGCCCGGGAAGGGCACTCTTTTTACGTACGGTGGTCTTGCCATGGTGCGTGGCATAACAATGGGTGGTAGCTCAATATTTTACTACGCCACGGCGTTTCCACCCCCTGTTGCCATGCTTAAAAAATATGGTATTGATATTACAAAAGAAATTGAGGAGTGTAAAAAAGAACTACCCGTTGCCCCACTTAAAGATGAACTTATTGGCCCCATGGCAAAGCGCATTATGCAAAGTGCCCGTGAGTTAGGCTATCCGTGGGATAAGTTGCCCAAGTTTGTGTTTCAGGATAAGTGCAGGCCTGATTGTGATAAGTGTAATTTGGGCTGCCCATATGGTGCAAAATTTAATGCACGGATGTGGGCAGAAGAAGCTGTCACAAATGGTGCAACACTGCTTGTAAATGCAAAAGTACAAAGAGTGCTGTTTGATGGCAAGCGTGCAGTTGGTGTTGAGTATACACAGGGCTTTAAAAAACACAAAGTTTATGGCAATGATATCATTATTGCAGCAGGAGGTATAGGTTCACCAGTTATATTGCGCAATAGCGGTATTAAAGGAGCAGGGTTTGATTATTTCTTTGATCCGCTTATCTGTGTCATGGGTACTGTAAGGGATGTTAAAGGTGGCAGGGAATTTCCCATGGCAACAGGGCATCAGTTTGTGGAAGATGGTTATGTCATGACCGATATGACTATACCGCAGTTACTGTATCAGGCATTTACGGCTGAAGTTTTGCGCTTTGACCGATTGTTTAGCCACAGCCACACATTACAAATTATGATTAAGGAGAAGGATTCACTGGGTGGCTATCTTACTGATAAAGAAGGAGTGCGAAAAAGACTGGTATTTGATGACAAAAAGAAACTCATGCATGGCTATGAGCGAGCAAAAAATATTTTAAAAAATGCAGGGGCAAAGCATATATATAAATCATGGTATGTGGCAGCACATCCAGGAGGTACGGTAAAGATAGGTCACCTTCTTGATAAAAATTTGCAAACTGAAAAGGAACACCTGTATGTATGTGACTGTTCGGTAATTCCTGAGGCCTGGGGTTTACCGCCAGCACTGACTTTATACAGTTTGGGCAAACGGCTTGCAAAGCATTTAGCAAAATCAAAGTAGAAAGTTTATAAATTTTTACCATAGATATGGGGTTGGAAATGCCAAAGGTAGTTAATCACGATGCATACCGTGATGAGCTTTTGTCAGGATGTTTTTCCGTGTTTGCACGGTATGGTTATGACAGGGTTACTATGCGCAAGATAGCGCAGGTGCTTGGAGTGTCAACGGGGACACTGTATCATTATTTCCCCAACAAGCAGGCAATCATTAAAGCGCTTTTTGATTGGGTCATGCGCACCAATGTTGGTGATGCGTTAAACAGAGTCCGCGATAACGATAACATGGATGAGCGTATTGAAATTACACGGCAGTTCTGGAAAGAGTATGGAGAATATTATCAAAAAGTTATGTTGCTTGCATTTGACCTGTGGCGCAATAGCAGCGTTGATGAAAATGAGCACATATTTTTTGAATTTGCACATACGTATAAGGAAGCTATGGTTAAACTATTTGATATATCCTATGAATTTTCAGAAAAGCTGTTTTTAATTTTTTTAGGTTCAGTGTTTCATTCAATCTTAACACCACATCATTATTCATATGCAAACACAGTTGATAAGATAGTTGAAATCATTAAAGCTGAAAAAGGTCTGGACAAACAAACAGGTGGTAAAAACAAAAGAACAAACATTAAGCTTGTGCGATAGTTACTGTGTAAAAGCTGAATGATTACAACGGGAGGTTTTGCCAATGAAAAAAAATCTTTACCTTTCTTCCGTATGGATGAAGCTGGTTGCCACACGAGAAGGAAAAAATTTCCTGCATCAATCCATTAAAGAATTTTTTACCCAGTGGGCAAACGATAGCGTATTAAAAAAAGTCACTGCAATGGTAGTATTGTTCTGTATCAAGCCCTTTGTTAGAGCAACACCAACCGATAAAACCATACAGGAAATCCTTGATGATGAAACCTGGTGGCAGGAACTAAGTGAACGTTTGCTACACACAATTGCTGAGCATGATATGGCTATGGCAAAGCACTATGCTGATGCTGTAAGTACCCATGCACCTGATGTTACACGAAAGGTAGCTGGTGATATATGGATGTACCCTGCCAAAGTTTTAACGCTTTTTGCCTGTATTCCTTCTGTTGCAAATTGCACAATCCGTTGCGCCAACGAAGCATTACAGCCAATGAACAATCAGGCACCCGATCTATTAGCTGATGTTGTGAATTCACTTATAAAAGAAATTGATTCTGAATCATTAGGTTGTATGGCCAATCAACTGTGTGAGCTTATCCGCAAGTTTGATGCGGGCGATGAGCTTATAAAAGAATCTGCTTCTACACCATTTGAGCAATCTGTCAAAACCATTGCTAATACGGTGTTGGAAAAACTGGATGAGAAAACAAAGCAACAGTTTTTTTATAGTTTACTATCGCTTAAAAATAAAATTACTGGTGGACTATTAGAAAGCCTTAAAGATCATCCTGATATATTGAGCATGCTGATTAATGGTATTATTCTGAGTAAACTGCATAATATTCAGACTGCACGCACAGTATTAAGCAATTACCGAATACAGGAAAACATGACTGATTTCCCCGTTGAAGAGATTGCGCATTTTTGCAATGATCTGCTGCGTTTGGTTGTTTCAGTTCATGCTACCAATAAACCGTTGTTTGATTCACTGATAAACCGCTTTGCTCATGCGCTGGATACCAGTGCCTTCCAGGATTTTATTACTCAGGCAGGTGGTGATTGTTTTACTGCGCTAAAACCTGTGCTTGGTTATGTTTTCCCCTTTGTACTTACCTGCTGGACAGAGCTTATACAGGAAGAAGATGAAACCATGCAGCAGGCACGCAAAGCATTTGCACGTGCATTATTGAAAGATGTGGAGGCAGACAATGTTTGAAGAATTTTATACAGTAGCCCAAACAATCAATAATGAATATATTGTTAAGGCAAAAGAGCAGGGGGTACAATGCATTGGCTATACCTGTTCATATTTTCCTGAGGAAATTTTACATTCACTGGGCATAATCCCATATCGCGTGAAGGGACTTAATGTATCGTCGCTTTCGGTTGCTGATGCTGCGTTTGGTCCATTTATATGCAGCCACCCAAAGTGTTTGTTGCAGCACTTTGCTGATGGAGATTATTCATTTCTTGATGGCATCGTTGTTACACCAGGCTGTGATTCCATGCGAAGGATTGATGAGTGTATTCGTAAAACTGCTGTCAATCTGAATTTGCCGGTGGTCCCACCATTTTTCTTCCACTATGCTGTTCCACACAAAATTACTGAATACAGTGTAAAGTGGCTTGTTGATGAATTACAGCGGTTTATTGACAGTGTTACAGAACATTTTTCATTGTCGTTCTCCTATGAAAAATTGAAGGAGTCAATTGCTTTTTATAACCGTATGCGAAAGCGTCTGGAAGAACTTAACGCCTTGCGCATGAACTATCCTGCACGCATTGCAGGTGCTGATGCTGTTGCAGTGTATGTTGCTGGGTTGTCTATGCCCCGTGACAGGTTTTATAGTATGGTAGAGTCGTTGTTATCACAATATACAGGCACCAACCTTGAAGGCCGCAGGCGGCTTATGCTTATTGGAAGTGCCAATGATGATATAGACTTTATCAAAGCCATTGAAGGCGAAACTGCAGTGGTGGTGGCTGACACATTATGTTATGGGCCCCGGCTTGATGTTGATTATGTGGATGAGAGTGATGAGCCATTGCATGCACTGGCACTGCGGTACCTTAACCACAGCCATTGCCCGCGCATGTATGGTGGATATAAACAGCGCCTTGCAAAAGTAGTGGAAGCCATAGAAAGAGCACAGGTGGAAGGTGTAGTGTTGCAGAATATCAGGTTTTGCGATCTGCACGGCGCTGAAAATGGGTTGCTAGAGCGTGACCTGGAGAAAATGGGAATACCCTGTTTGCGCCTTGAGCGCGAATATGGCCCAATGGCTGATTATGAGCGCATGCGAATGCGCATAGATGCTTTTATAGAACGCTTAGAAGTAAGGAGATTGGTATGCGACAGGCCCTAAAACAATATAACTTTGACTGGATGTTATGGCGTACGTATGAAGCTGGTTCTCGTCTACTGGCAGGAACCAAGCAGGAATATGATATTGCATTACGCTATATTCCATATTTCAGGGACCCTGTTAAAGAAGTTTTCAAAGCAAAGGCGGGGCAATTATTTTTACAGATGACTGCAACATACCTGGATAATATTGTTCATGCGCATCAGCGAGGGAAAAAGACGTGCATGACCACATTCTGCTTTTCACCGGCAATAGTGTATGCACTGGATATGGTTCCTGTAACGCTGGAATTGCTGACAGTAATGATGACATTTTTATATAAACGGGGTACCGGTGAGTTTTTAGATTACTGCAATGAAGCTGGCTTTACGGAAACATCGTGTTCTTCGCAGCGTGGATCAATGGGTGCACTGTTAGCTGACATAGGTACGCCAATAGACATGGTTGTCACTGATTCACCGGGTGTGTGCGATACCAACGCCAATGCATTTTCTTTTTTTGCAGCATATAAAGATTTACCATTCTTTCAACTCAACATGCCACCATGGTTGGTGGAAGAGCGTGTAACCGAGTATCACGTGCAGGATTATAAGGCACTGGTTGCGTTTCTTGAAGAGCAGAGTGGCAAAAAACTTGATATTGATAGATTGCGCCAGATACTTACCGAACTGCAAAAGCAGGATGAACTCATAAACGAGCTTGAGCAATTCCTGTGTTACCGGCCTTTACCATTGCCTGTTACTACCTGCCTTTTTATCTATGCAGGTCGCTTTATGTTTGCTGGTATGCCCATCTACACACGCTTGCTTGAATTGCTTGTCAATGAAGGAAGGGAAAACGTTAGGCTGCATCAACAGGGAATTTACACTTCACATGAAAAATCACGGGGATTTTTTTGCTACATAGACCATTATACACATAGCTTGCGGTTGTGGCAAATGCTACAGGAACTCAATATAGGCTATTCAGGAAATATTTTGAGCCATTTCTGGGCTGATAGCAATCCGCCGGTAATCCAGAACAACTGGGAAGAGGCTGCGTATTCCATTAAAACCGGAACACTTGAAGATATGCTGACAAGTATTGCACAGATAAATTCACGTATGCCAATGATAAAATCCATTCGTGGACCATATGATTCGCCGTATATGTGGTTGCAGGATACACTGGCGCTGGCAAGCATGTATAGGGCTGACTTTATTGTCTATAATGGAACACCGGGATGCCGAAACACCTGGGGTATGGTAAAGTTACTGGCACAGGATACCGAAAAGGCGGGGTTCCCCACGCACATCATGTATGCAGATGCATTTGATGACCGCGTGCAATCGTGGGATGCAACTCGTGACCGCTTTGAGGAGTTTTTGCGTGTACGGAGGCTCATATGATTGTTGCTGGCTGTGACATTGGTTCGCTTACAACAAAGGTGGTTTTGTTTGATGGCAAAAAGATACTGGCTTCATCAATCATTAAATCAAAACCAAAACCAGAAGACGGCGCTTATGAAGCGCTACAGCAAGCATGTGCGATAGCAACTGTTAATCAGGATACTATTACATATTGTGTTGGCACTGGTTATGGGCGCAAACGTGTTCCCTTTGCAAACGATACTATATCGGAGATATCGTGTCATACAAAAGGTGCATTCTATCTGTATCCCAATGTGCGCACCATTATTGATATTGGTGGGCAGGATTGCAAAGTTATTTCACTGAATACACAGGGCGAGGTTGATCGCTTTGTTACCAATGACAAATGTGCTGCAGGAACAGGCCGCTTTTTAGAAGTGATGGCTAAAGTACTGAAGGTTGAATTACAGGAACTATCGAACATGGCTAAAAAAGGAAATGAGGCTATTACGTTGGCATCAGCATGTACTGTGTGGGCACAGGCCGATGTTATAAAATATCTTAACGAAGGGATAAGTAAGGAAAACATTGCCTTAGGTGTATGCAAGTCCATGGCAAAACGAGTGGGAGTACTGGTAAACCAGGCAAGCATAAAGAAAGATGTGTGCATTACCGGTGGTGTTGCAAAAAATACAGCAGTGGTTAAGGAACTTGAAAATCTTTTGGGTGTTACCATTATAAAAATAACAAATGTTGATCCGCAGCTTACCGGAGCATTAGGTGCTGCGCTATTTGCATATCAAAAAGCCGGAGGTAAATGATGATAGTAGCCGGATGTGATATTGGCTCTACCACAGCAAAGGCTGTTATACTTGATGATAGCACTATAATTGCAACGATACTGCTTCCAGTGGAAGGAAGCCCCAAAGATGCAGCCCTTCTGTTACTTTCTTCAGTACAGGAAAAGACAGGCATTCAGCCTTCACAAATTGAAGCCTGGTGCGGTACCGGCTACGGGCAAAAAAATATTCCTTATGCCAGCACCGTTGAATCTGAGATTGTGTGCCATGCAAAGGGCGTTCAATTTATTGATCCAGATGTGCGTACCATAATTGATATTGGTGGGCAGGATGCTAAAGTTTGCCGCATTGATGCATATGGGAATGTGCAGCGGTATGTATATAATGATAAATGTGCTTCGGGTACTGGAAGGTTTTTAGAAATCACTGCTGACGTTCTGGAAGTACCCATTACTGAACTTGCCACTCTTGATGCAAAAGGAGTAAAAGAGGTTACATTGTCCAATCAATGTGTGGTGTTTGCTGAAACAGAAGTTATTTCCCTGTTAAACAGTGGTGAAGATATGGGTAATATTGTTAAAGGATTGCACAGGGCACTGGCATCGCGAGTGGCATCGCTTGCATTAAGTATTGGAGTTGAGGAAAAAATAGCTTTTACTGGTGGTGTTGCGCACAATGCTGGTATGGTTGGTGCACTTGAACGAGTCCTTAAAACAAAATTGGTAGTACATGAATATTGCCAGATGATGGGAGCGTTGGGTGCTGCATTAATTGCGCAGGAAAGGATTAAAAACCGTGTTGCATCCTGATATAAAAAATGTCCTGGAGTATGTGCAAAACCATAAAAAAGGAACAATATATTCTGTAAAAGGCAAAGAACCGTGGCCCGAGGTTTTACATGCTGCAATGATATTTAAAGACGACATTGGATGCGAGTTGGGTGGTCCATTTGGTTCATTAGCCCTGCATTGTATGTATGATGAAGTAGTTGATGGCAGGGTAATAGTAATTGGCAGTGATATGCTTCAAAAACAATCAGTGTGGGGCAGGTTAACACTGATAGATGCAGCAGTAGATGATGAGGAAAGTTATTATAGCTTTTTACAGCAGGTAACACTGATACCAGTACGGCACTCAATGGAAGGCGTTATGATACGAATACAGCCTTCTGAGTATAAAGAATGGATAAGGATTCACAAAGATTATATAAAAACGCATACCGTAATTCAATTATTTTCCAGGTTATATACATGGTATAAACAGTTGCCGTGGGTAAGGGCCGTTGAATTTGTTGCAATAACATCATGCAGTGATGACATTGCCTTGCTGCTTCCGCTGATTGAAAAACACAAAAGTATTATAAAGGCATTTGAAAAGCGCCTGAGTGAAGATATAAAAAACTGCAATGCCTGTGATAACAACGCGGTGTGTTCTACAATTAACTCGTTATTTGAAAAAGGGCCATAACCATGGATGAAGCAAAAACAAAAGTCATTGCCTTTTGTGGAAAGGGTGGAGCAGGCAAAACATCGCTGTGTGCACTTACAATCAAATACCTTGCCCATAGCAAAAAACGAGTGCTTGCCATTGATGCTGATCCAGCGGGAGGCCTTTCGTGGGCGCTTGGATTAAAACCTCACAAAACTCTTGATGATCTTAGGTTGTCGTTACATGAGGCAGTTGGCACTAAGGCAGTGCAGAGTACTGATGAACTGTATGCAATGGCAAACTATGAACTACTTGCAAGCCTTGTGGAGCATGCGGGTTTTGATTTTTTGAGCGTTGGGCGGCCTGAGGCTGAAGGATGTTTTTGCAGTATCAATGCTTTCCTTCGTCACTGCATTGGCAAACTTACAGAGCATTATGAGTATGTGTGTATTGATGGTGAGGCAGGGCTTGAGCAGGTTAACCGCCGCGTACTTGAAACAGTGACACATTTAATCATTGTTAGCGATACATCAAAACGAAGCATAGAAATTGCACGCAATCTTTTTGAACTGGCCAGGCAGCGTACAAAAACTATGCACTGCGGTATTATTATAAATAAAATGGGCGATAGTTCCTGCCAGATAGATCAGCTTCCGGTATGGGGCATGTTGCCTGTATCTCGTGCCATTGCAGTATATGACAGTGAAGGAAGAAGTCTTTTGGAGTTAAGTGACAATGAAGAGTATTACACCATGTTTAAAGCGATACTAAAAAAATATATGTGAAGCCAGCTAATCCTTATTTTTCCTTACACAAACTTCGCACCCTTAATTGAAAGTAGATACTATGGCCATTAAATCAGGGAAAAAATTTTTGATCATCAGTGTGTATATTTGATGAAAGGTTGTGTTCCAAATAGGGAACGCAGAATCCATAACAAAATGAAAAAAAAGATATCATTACAATATCATAATTTTTACAAATATTAAAAACTCATGGCAAGATAAAATAATGATGCATGATGCAGAGAACATGGAATACAAGATTTTTGTATTTTTCTTGAAATAAGAAATATCACGAAGTATACATATAAAGAAGTGCATTATAAGGTATTACCATGAACACACACCATTTTGAAAATTCTTTTGATATCCTTGATTATTTTAATGATGCTGTTTTCATCATTACGTATGATGGGAGCATTGTATATGCCAATAAAACTGCGTATGACCGATTAGGATATTCAAAAGAGGAATTGTTACAAAAAAACATCAGGGATATTGATTCGCCTACCTATGCCAGGTTAATCCCTGAACGTATTGAACAGTTTAAACAACGCGGTTCACTGGTGTTTGAATCTGAGCAAGTTACTAAAGATGGCAGTATTATACCTGTTGAAGTAAGTATTCATTCAATACTGTATAACAGTACTCCCTGTATAATCAGTGTGGTGCGAGATATTACCTCGCGAAAACAGGCTGAAAAAGAATTACGTGAAAGTGAAGAAAAATGGCGAGCTATCACTGAAAACCTTACAGATATTGTGTGGATAGTTAATCTTCAATTTGAAACGATATATATAAATAAAGCGGTGGAAAAATTATTTGGATTTACAGTAGATGAGTACCTGCAGCGTAAGGTTCAAGAAAAATATCCACCTGAAGTATTGCAGGATATATATAACAAACTTATCGAAGAATTTGAAAATGAAAAAAAACCGGGGATTGATAAAAACAGAACCAGGATTGTTGAAATACAGGAATATAAAAAAGATGGAACACTTGCCGATTTAAGCGTTCATGTTAAATTTTTACGAGATGAAGCGGGCAATCCAAATGCCATAATAGGTATATCACGGGATATAACAGAGCAGAAAAAGAGGCTTAAGGAAATTCAACGCTATAAACTCATTTTTGAACAATCCATTAATGAGATATATATTTTTGATGCTAAAACGCTTATGTTTACCTATGTCAATCAGGCGTCAATTAACAATTTAGGCTATAGCCTTGAAGAGTTACAACGTATGACGCCTGTTGATATAAAACCTGAATTTACTCTACAGCAATTTAATGAATTATTGTCACCACTCAGAGAAGGTACTGAAAAAAGTATAGTTTTTGAAACCGTACATAAACGAAAAGATGGCAGTACGTATGCTGTGGAAGTACATTTGCAATTAGTGAAGATAGATGGCGAAGAACATTTTGCAGCAATAATCCTTGATATATCCGAACGAAAACGTATTGAAAAAAGCCTTAAAGAAAGTGAAGAAAAATTCCGTATCCTGGCAGAATCAACACCCATGACTATAATGATGTATCAGGATAACAAGTGGATTTATGCAAATCCTGCAGCAGAAGCACTTTTGGAATATTCAGAACAGGAGTTGTGTTCTATGAACTTCTGGGATGTTGTCCATCCTGATGATAAAGCTATTGTCATTGAGCGAGGCAGCAAAAGGCAAAAAGGTGAGGATGCAACAGTAGGATATGAATTCAGAGTAATTAGTAAAAGTGGCATGATAAAATGGGTTTTATTGTATGGTGCCACAGTAATGTATAAAGGTAAGCCAGCAGGATTGATATCGGTATTGGATATAACGGAAAGAAAAAAAATTGAAGAGGAAAAAAGGAAATTGCAGGAACAGCTCTTGCAATCACAGAAGATGGAGTCAATTGGTACGCTCGCTGGTGGTGTAGCGCATGAGTTTAACAATATGCTTAATATCATTTCGGGGCATGCAGAGCTGGCATTATTAAATATACCTCAAGAAAACGATGCACGTAAAGATATTGAAGAAATAAAAAAAGCAGCGCAGAGGTCTGCAGAGATAACAAAAAAATTGCTGACATTTGCACGAAAGCAAGAAGAAAAATCCTCTATAGTAAATGTCAATTCAGCTATTGATTCAATGATAGGAATGCTTAAGAGGCTTATTGGTGAAAACATCCAGCTTGTATGGCAGCCTGCGAACAGGGAGCTATCGGTTCAAATTGATGAAGTGAGCATTGATCAGATACTGGTTAATCTGAGTGTTAATGCACGTGATGCTATTGACAAACAGGGAACCATTACAATAAGCACACATAGTGTATCAATTAAAGATGAAGTTGCATTACAGCACAATGTTTTACCAGGAGAGTATGCATTAATACAGGTGACTGATGATGGTATTGGCATAGATGAAGAGACACAGAAACTCATCTTTGACCCTTTTTTTACCACAAAAGAAGTTGGCAAGGGGACCGGGCTGGGATTATCAACGGTGTATGGTATAGTAAAAAACAATGGAGGATTTATTGAAGTGCAAAGCGAAAAAGAGAAAGGTACAACGTTTAAAATCTATTTACCTGTATTCATAGAAAGAAGAAAATTTGCACAATACCATGACAATGCAGTAAAGGACCTATTTCATGGAACTGAAACAATTCTTATTGTTGAGGATGAAGTTTCAATTCTTAAAATGATTAAAAAGATGTTAGAGATTTTAGGATACACCGTATTGGAAGCAGGTGACCCGTTTGAAGGATTGGAAATTGTGAAAAATTATATTGGGACAATACATCTTCTTATTACTGATGTTGTTATGCCCAAAATGAATGGTGTTGACCTGGCAAAACTTGTTTCAGCAATATATCCTCAGATTAAAATATTATATACCTCAGGATATTCTGCTGAAGTGCTGCTGAAACATAATATCAAGGCCAGTGATATTAATTATTTAAGTAAGCCTGTTTCATTTGCCAGTTTGGCGTCTACTGTGAGAACGATTCTTGATAATTGAAATTATATTTCACTAAGCATTTTCTTGATTTCCCGCTTCAATATTTTACCAACACCACTGGTGGGTAACTGATCCATAAATACAATAAGCTTTGGCACTTTGTATGGGGCAACATGTTCTTTTAAGTATTGAAGAATTTTATGTTTTTAATTCTTCAGGGTATGGATCAAGATATTGTTGAGATAGTAAGTATGTATCATTGAATCTATGTGCCCAATTCCTTAATAGTTCTATAATAACTATACGGCTTATTTTATGTTCGCGGTATTGATCAAGTAAATGCAGAAAATGTTTTTTTTCATTTGAATTGAGTTTATCAGAGAAATATCCAAATATGTGTAATATAGTATTAACATGCTGTTTTTGTGAGGGCTTTCTGGTGAAAGCAGTATAAAATACTGTTTTATAATCATTCAACGTTTTTCCAAATGCACCTTTTTTATATCCAGCAACTATTCTTCCTAACTGGCTAAGTTTTCGTTGATAATATGTCATCATAATATATTTATTCTCCTGGTGAAATTGTATAAGTTTTTGAATAGACACATTATTTGATAACATTTCTCTGAAACGTGCTAAGGTGAAGATCCTGATTAAGAAATTTTCTCTTATATCTTCATCACGCAGCCTGCTTTCATCTTCAATAGGTAAAAATCCAAATTTATTGATTACTTCTGTAGCAAAAAGCCCCTTGCCCTTGCTGTGAAAAATGCTACCCATGGTGTCTTTATAAATTTTTGTTCCTGATACCCCACACGATGGCGATTTTGCCTTCAATATAAAACCATCAACACCCTGAAGAGTGGAAAGAAATGATGTTGCAAATTGCTGCATGAGACCTGTTACATCCTTGTGTGTAGCTGGTTGAAAAAGCCTGAATTGATTATTAGCATAATAGACCAGGATATGGTCTCTTGGTACACCCAAACCAATTGAAACTTCCGGACATACATCTAACGCTTTGCAGTATTTCAGAAGCAGCCTGACAAAATCATCATTAATTGTTTGTCCATTATATCTGATATTTTGGCCATTAAGGCATGCACTGACGCATATAACAGGTTTTGGAAATTGCACAAGATTCCTCCATTGAAAAGTGATTTTAGTTTACATGATGTAATATGTTTGTCAATAAAAAAATTGGTTGACCGTCCATCCAGTTTATGATATTTTGTCACAAACACTGTTGGTGAGAGGATAGTATGAAAGTTAAAAGTATTGCCGATTTATATGCTTTATATAATCCATTAATTCGGCGAAGAGCTGTGCTGTTATATATAATGAACATAATTATACTTTGTTTGGTTCTGCCAGTTCCATTTCTGGTTCTTATTATTCGTGGTGATTTTTTAAGGCCATTCATTATAGGCATTGCTCCAATTATAGGATCATTAATAAGCATTATAACCTTGCGTAAAGGTATATACCATTTCTCAGCAAATGCTACATCGCTTGCTACTTCAATTGCCATTTTGTTGGGATCATATCTGCAATATCAAGGTACACCTGGTATAGGTTACTCTTCTATGATATATATAATGCCAGCGGGTATTGTATTTGCATCACTATTCTGCAGCAGGCTGTGGACTACCGGTATTGCAACATTATTTTTTATAAGTAATATATATTTTTATTATCTTAATACACTGCAGGGAATAATTGATAAAAAGATTCTATTTACAGGTTTAATAGATAGTAGCCTTTCAATAGTTTTTTGTTTTGCATTGTCATTTCTCATTGTAAAAATAATGAAAGATTCAATGAATGAAATTCAAATTGAATCTGATAAAAATAAAGAACAGTATGCACAGTTAAAAGAACTTATAATAGCTGTTCAACAGGTAGCTGCAAATTTAAAAGATGCTTCTGCTAAAATGCGTGATATGACAGGCAGGCTATCCGAACAGGCTCAAAGCCAGGCAGCATCGGTAGAAGAGGTTACATCAGCTATTGAAGAAGTCAATGCCAGTATGGATTTGGTAAATCAGCATGTGAAAGATCAAACAGTAAACCTTGAACTTTTAGATTCCATGACAAGTGATTTTACTGAACTGTTTGGCCAGCTACGGCAAACTATCGATACAGTAGCCCGTAAAATATATACTACAGCAGATCAATCGCGCAATAATGAAAAGACCCTGGAAGAGCTCAATATAACAATGCAGGAAGTTGGCGTAAAATCTCAGCAGATGAATTCAGTAGCAGATGTTATTGATACCATAGCAGAACAGATTAGCCTGCTGGCACTTAATGCTTCAATTGAGGCTGCGCGTGCGGGTGAAGCAGGAAGAGGATTTGCTGTGGTTGCGGATGAGATATCAAAATTATCAGATCAAACAGGAGAAAGCTTAAAGGAAATTTACAATTTGACTAAAGAAACGGAAACACAGATCCAAAAGGGAATAAAAATTGTCCAGGAAACAGTGCAGGCAATGAGTGCTGTAATCCATAATGTACATGAAATATCAAACGATATTCAAAACATAAGTAAAAATATGGCAATGCAAATTGAAAATAATAAAACTATAAGTGACAAAACAAAAGAAACACATCAGCATGCAGATGAAATACATTATTCTGCTTCCGAACAGATGACAGCACTTGGTGAAGTTGCAAAATCTATTGCAATGATTAATGATTATACTCAGGATCTGTCAAACGCTGTAGTTAATCTTCTTGAAATTGCAAAAATTGTTGATAACGAGGCACTTCAGTTGAAAGAAAGGACACAGATACTATAGCATGTGTTTTGTGCTATTCGCAATCAATAAGTACATCATAGTTAGCATAGTGTTGCGGGCAAAATTGTTTATGTTTGAATGTATATACCGCATCAGGTATACGTAGTCGTGTAACCAGATATATCCGTGGTTTTTTAAATTGAATATATCCATTATAATATTTAGTTGTAATATCCAGCGCATCCATATCGCCTGAAATAGTAAAACAAGATACTGAATTATTTTTGTAAAATTCATACGTAAAAGAATTAAAACAGTAGCAAAAATCGCCAGCACACAGAACAACATTGTTCCCTTTAAAAAATTCAAGCCAGCCATACGTAGGAATAATAAAATGTTTAAAACCACTCTGCATGTAATTTTCAATTTTTTTGATAGTATCATCCAGTTCATCTTCAGGGACAAATACAGGCAATTCAATAAAGGTATTGTTTGCATCTGTAGTTTGCAATTTTTCAAAATGTTGCCAGGTGTACGCAGTGTTACTTGATTGTATGGCAGTATTATTTTTTTTAATTATTGCAATGTGTGCAATAATATCGCTTTTCCTTTGTTGGTTTATAGATTCATGATGCTTTATATACACATTATAGAGTTCTTCATAAAATTTACGCCGCAGCTGTTTTAATTGTGAAAGCGGAATAAAAATAGTATCGTTTATAGTTACTGTAACAGTTGCTATAAAAGGAAAATGTGCTGTCTGGGAAAAAATAGTTTGAATAGTATTGGGCGATAGTTCCTGTGTAATGGCTTTCTGGATTGGGATAGTATATGTATACTGTACCGTAAATGTATCAATGCAAGCAGAAATGTTAAACTCAGAATCAATTGTAATATGAATCTGCACTGAGTATGGTTTATAGGGAATAGCTTTTAATTTTTTTAAAGTGTTATCTGATTTGCTTTCTCCTATTATATATACAGAAAGTGGCTGCTTACTTTTGATTGAAATATACCACTCCAGAGAATGTTTGTTTTTGTCATAGGTATAGTCTAACAGAGTGCCTTCATAAACTTTTTTCCCACTGTTATCCACAATTCGCAAACGAAGCCCTTTTTGCAATGGGTGTCTGGTGGAAATTATACATGATTTATTTTTTACCTGTGTTACAGTACCAATATATGTTCCTGCTACACCTAATGTTGTAGCGTCAACCAGTGCATCATATGAACTATCGAACATATATCCTTTGGTTGTACTACGCAAACCTGGTGCTTCTTTTTTAAATGGCTTGCCTTCCATCAATGAGTCAATTAATTTCCTGTAATATGAAACCACCTCTTTAATGTACCAGGTACTTTTTAAACGTCCTTCAATTTTAAACTTTGTAATGCCTGCGTTGATATAATCAGCAAGGGATGGACCAAGTGCAAGATCTTTCATTGAAAAAGGATAGCGTGTTGTGCCATCTATTATGAACGGATATCGGCACGGTTGCAGACAACGACCTCTGTTTCCCGACTGGCTAAACAAATGCGAAGAAAAAAGGCAGCATCCCGAAAATGAAAAACACATTGCTCCGTGAATGAACACTTCATATTCACAGGGAACTTTTTGTTGAATGGCTTTAATCTCATGTAGCGATAGTTCCCGGGGCAGTATAATCCGTTCCACACCCAAATTTTTTAGAAACCGTGCATGCATGCTGTTGTGGCAAAATGTTTGTGTTGAAGCATGAATGGTGAGGGAAGGATAATATGTGCGTATAAGCTGTATTAAACCTATATCCTGAACAATAATAGCATCAACGGCATATTCCATTGCAAGATTAAGAATTTCAGCCACCTGTTCCAGTTCATGATCATAAAGCAGCGTGTTAAGCGTTAGATATATCTTTTTATTATGGTGGTGAACGTAGTTTACCGCATATTTGAATTCATCATGCGTAAAATTTTTTGCGCGCTTACGAGCATTGAAATCCTTTAGGCCTAAATACACCGCATCGGCTCCCGAATCAAGCGCTGATACTAATGCTTCAGGGGAACCCGCAGGTGCGAGTAGTTCAATTTTAGTATTGTTTTTTGTCATGTAAAAAATATTAATCTAGTATGGAATAGTTAAAAATCAAATAGTTTAAAACCATATAATATAATAAATATATCCAGGTAACTGAGATATATCAAGAAACTGCTATATGTATAAAAATAAGCGTTAATTTATTGCAGACAGTGAATTGAATAGTTCAGGAGGAGGTCCCCAGTAGAATTTTAAGCAATGAATGCCATTTTCACGGTAAAAATCAAAGGTGTATGACCTGTTTTCATAGTAACTTGGCAAATTCTCAGGATAGTTATCGGAATTTATCTTTGCCAATCGTACCTTGAAATATTCAAAAAATTCAACCAGCACATTATCTGCACAAAATTCAATAATATGTGCAAGCGACATCTTCCACAGCTTCTTCACATCCAGGAAAAACTCATACTCAGACTGGTACAATACTAAATGTACCCGTTTCCAAGGATTATCAGTATTACGTTTGCGGTAAGCTATGCGTTTAAATGCTTTGTATTTCCTTTTTTCTTTTTTAGCAGCATACATGATCATATAAACAATAAAAGTACGAAGAGAAATGCCTAATTTTTGCGCATATTCTTCAAGGATTGCAATATGCTGAAGAGAAATACAGGTAGTAGTTTCAAAATACATCGTTTCCTCCCAAAGAATAAAGATAGTTTATTTAAAAAAATATATAAAATATACGTTGTCAAATCATATTTTTCTTAACCATATTTAAACAAATGTAAGGCTAATGTTGTTGCAATATTTTTCACAATACAGAGTGATATTAGGATAGGAACTTATTAACTAGTAGACTAAATGCTAAGTAGCAAAAAGAATTAACATTAGTAAATGTCTATAATATGTGAATAAAAAGAAGAAAGTTATATTTTAAAACGTTTATGTTACCACCAATAGATTATTAACTTGACATGTTTAATGAAAATATAACATATTTGCTTTATGAAAAATGCACAATCATTTCGTGAATTAAAAGAATCTGAAAAAGAAAATAGGAAAAAAATAATTATTGATGCTGCAGAACGCGTATTTGCAACAAAGCCTTTTAATCAGGTAACAATGCGTGATATAGCTAAAGAGGCAGGTATAACTGCAGGTGCCATTTATCGCTATTTCCCGGACCAGCAATCATTATTTGTGGAAGCTTTCCTGCGGGGTGCAGAAAAAATAATTAATGATCTTGAACAGGTTATTTCCCGCAGCAAAAATCCATTAAAAGATACTATCGCCACATTTTTAAAATTTTTGATGAAGCATGATCAGTATTTCAGGATGATGACCCATTTTATGCTGGATGCACATTTAAACCAGGATCTTGTTGAAAAGCTCAATGAAGCAGAACGAAGGCTTTTAGATCAATTTACAAAGTTGTTTGAACAAAGGTCACATGCCAGGTTACTTGCTCACAGTTTATTTGCTGCAATGAATGGCGTTGTGATTACGTTTCATAATTATCCTGGCAGGAGCAAAAAAGATATACACCAGCATATGAACAGGTTGGGCGATATGCTATACCAGTTATTTTCGTAATGATATAGCCATCTGTGCATCTTCAACTTCGTGAAGAGCACAGTTTTGAAATTCATGCAAAAGATTATGACATGCATGTTCCCACATAATACAAAGATGATCGTTTTCCTGCCCAGGATAAATAAAATTACTCTGCAAACATTCCGCAAATGATGCAGCAATCTCATTAATTGATTTACTGTTTGCATTGTAAATAAGGTCGTGAATGAAATCATGCACCGGGTACCATGACGAAGCACGCTGAATGTCGCGATATATTTGTGTTAAAAGCACATTACGCGGACCTTCCCATAATTCATTTATCATCATGTCACGGAAAAGCCGTGGCAAACTTGAAAAATCTTCCATAACGCCATGCCCGCCAAATACTGAGATTGCTTTTCGTAAAATATCAGTTGCATCCCATGAAGCAACTATCTTCTGCAGCATGATAAGGATGCGCACCCGGAAACGCTTTCTTTGAATTTCTACATCCTCATCGGTTACAAGGCCGCCTTTTAATCCACCGGGCAGTGACTGAAACATTTCATAGATTTTAAATGCACCAGCAAGTGTTCGTTGTGCATAGTGATTAATTTCATCAAGCTGTCGTTTAAGTAGTGGAAATTGGTTGATGGGGAATCCAAATGCATTTCGGAACTGTGCATACTGTGTTGCTTCGCGTGAAGCACGAATCATTGCTGCTGCTGCCGATAACCCTACGGTCAGCCGCGAGTGTGTTAAAACTATGCCTACGACATTGGCAATGCCTCGTTCTATTGGTCCGGCTTTATAGGCGATAGCTCCATTGAATGTAATCTCTGCTGTGGGAAGTTCTGCTGTTCCTAACTTCCATTTAAGCCTGTCAATAGTATAACCATTACGTTTTTCGTTTGTTTTATCACTCCATGATGGCATGACAAAAAGGCCAACATGCTCTGACCCTTTAGGACGGGCAGTAATAACAACATAATCTGCATGTGTTGCAGAACAGAAGAATTTTTTGCCGTATAAAAGCCAATGATCACCATTATCTACTGCTTCAAGATCATTGGCTGCAACATCTGATCCTCCCTGAATTTCTGAGAGGTACTGCGCACCAATTGCAAACTCACCGTCAATGCCTTCTTTGCAATGCTGTAAGATTTTTTCCAGTTTGGGATGATCATGGTATTTTTCCAGAAGTTCAACCAGTCCTTCGGTACATACTAAAGGACACGCGATACCTGCTTCGCCATTTTCATAGATAAGGATTAATTTTACCAGGCGTTCCCACGGCAACGTTTTTGCTGAAAATAATCCCTGGCCAAATACTTCCTTTTCCATTTCTTCAAGTTCTTTTGGGCGTACAATGCGATCTATCCTGTGATTATGCCCATCGTAATGTTGCATGAAAATTCTGTTGTGTGGTTGTGCTATTGTATCAGCTATATCCCGCCATCTATAAGAAGCCAATTTTGAAAGCTTACGGGCAGCCTGGTCAACTTTTTCAAAATCATCTTTTGCAAAATAGTAAGTTACCTTTTGTAAAAAGGGGTCATCTGCATAATAATCCACGTTTTTACGCCATTCTAGATATTCATCAAAATTGTAACTAGTATTCAGTGCCATAATGCCTCCTCTTAGAAAATAGTAGATAATCTTACTGAAATTTCTTGTGTCGATTTGTTGGGATGAGAAATATTTTCATTTCCATATCATTCTGATGAAACCAGTTACCTGAGAATGTTGTGGTTTGAAACATTAGATTACCATCCTTATACCTAAGAATGACGGTTAATGCTTTATTCTCATCTCTAAAAGTTACTACATTAGTAATTAAGTAATTAATAAAAACTAAAGTAAACAATGTTTACAAAAGTAAATATAATTTACTATAATATATTTTGTCAATAATTTCAATACGTATTAATAAAAATTCTTATTTTAGTTATAAACAGTATAGCTATACTACTTTGGATGAGGGTTAGCATTAGTTAGACAAAAAATGTTGTGTGGTATATGTGGTTATTGTGTTACATTATCATGTGTTCATGTTATATTTTTTATGGCATGTTCTCTAATACAGTTAAGTGATTATTTAAAATAAAAACGATTGATAATTTAATACTGTAGTACCAAATTGATATTTCATAATGCATGTTGAAATTATTGAGTTCACTTTAATTTGGCATGTATCTTTAAAGATATACTTTTAGCAGATGTGTAATATATGAATGAAAATGAATTAAACAAAATATATGAAATAATACTGCAGCGGTTACACCAGCCTTTTATTGTGGACAGTTCAGTAGTGCATTTTGCCGAATCAACATTGGGGATTGATCCACAGGAACTTGCTGAACATATATCAGATGAAAATGGGATTATTGATCTTATTATAATACCTGATAATCATTTCAGAAAAAATATTGAGCCATTTATTCCAACGTATGGTATAAGCAGTGAAGATATAAATACAATAATTTGCAACATTGAAAAAGCTGTTCATAACATTTATATTAATATAGAGGGGAAACATATCAATTGTAGTAATCCATCATATTACCGAGCATTTATCCATAAGCTCTATTTACATAAGGAAAATATTGCTATTTTGCCCCAAAAAGAATTATTTAATAACTATATTGCAGCACGTATAGCTATACGTTTATTTGCAAAAAATCATGATTTATACATGCTACAAAAAATAGCAGATGCCCTGGTTGCAGAAAGTGAAGAATCATTGGTATATGATTCAATAAAGCTATATACAAGCATTGTGGATAATGAAACAGATGTATATACAGCATTGTCAATACATAAGCAGCGTTTACAGAAGCAGTTGTGGGATATGTATGAATTTAAAAGACTAATGGAAACCTATAGCATGGAATTCTTGATGTCATTGCGGAAAACATTTCCTGTAGTTGATCCTATCAAAGCGAAGTATCATATAAAACTTATTGATGCCATGAGTACTGCCCTGTTTGGCAAGCCAGCAAAAAGTTTTGCTCCGGAAATTGAAATTGATAATGATAATTACAAAGATTTGCTGAATACCATCTAGTATTATTGCTGGTTCAAAGTGAAATCATTAATAATGAGTACGTCATTAAAACCTTCAAGCTTAGTTGGTAATTCTTTTTTATTATACAATTGTCTGATGACATATTCAGGTATGGTAAGACTTAACCGTTTGCTCTGCTCAATACATTTTTCAAGTGGTGTATCCAGAAAGATTGCACCTATTGTTTTTTTATTTTCCTTTGCAATATTGATAAACCGTTGCCGGGATTTTTTTGTCATAAATGTATTAATTATCAATACATTACGCTTGTTCTGAATAAAGTGTTCGGTTATCTTTCTTTCAACATGTTTGGCCAGCACATCATCTTCTTCAGTAAATTTTTCTGCTGCCCATGGCTCACCAAAATGAGTCATTTCATACATAAGTTTTCTAAGCTCCAGTCGTGATATACGATACAACCCTGAATTTTTAAAATACGTATTAGCAAATTCTGTTTTTCCTGAACCATAAAGGCCACACAAAAGAACTATATTGTACGTTTTAAATTTTTCTATGGCTTCATAGTATTTCATGGAGTTCCCCTCCAACTGTAAAATTTATTCCTGATATCATTTGTAATCTTCCAGCCTGTCAGGGCAAAAAACTTACAATGTCATTTAGAATTCCCAATTTCATCAGGATAAGAAATCTTATTAGTTCTAGAAGTCATTCTGAGTGAACGGAATCTATTAAAAGATGTCTTTGTTTCATTATAGTGATTCTTCAACTCTGGCTCAGAATGACATGCTGCCCATTCTGTCATTTCGAGTGTTAGATGAAATCTTTATTGATGTTAGAAAAGATTTCTCCTCACAGCGTTCGTCGAAATGACGATGTAAAACTAAGATTTCTCCTCACTGCATTCGTCGAAATGACGATGTAAAACTAAGATTTCTCCTCACTGCATTCGTCGAAATGACGATGTAAAACTAAGATTTCTCCTCACTGCATTCGTCGAAATGACAATGTGAAAGTAAGATTTCTCCTCACTGCGTTCGTCGAAATGACAATGTGAAACTAAGATTTCTCCTCACTGTGTTCGTCGAAATGACAATGTGAAACTAAGATTTCTCCTTATATAATATCGGCAAAAGCTGATGGTTGTCAACAATTATTGTCTAGTTACTATCGCCCCATTTAATCTTTGCAATACACGCAT
>Ga0209204_1000310_pt1 | contig 54759 bp, 58 predicted proteins | sample AD_JPNMR2_MetaG_FD_184425 | JGI IMG/M metagenome (GOLD analysis project Ga0209204, IMG submission 184425) | Active sludge microbial communities of municipal wastewater-treating anaerobic digesters from Japan - AD_JPNMR2_MetaG (SPAdes) (version 2) | ecosystem: Engineered > Bioreactor > Anaerobic...
TGATGTTTTTGTTGTTTACTGTGATTTGGGATGGTATTTGGCCTGTTTTCGAAGCCTGGTCTGCTATTATCTGTGAAGTGTCTGAAATTTCATTATATGATAATTCGGTTGCTGAAACGCTGCCGATAAACACTAAAGAAAATGCCAATAAACAACCCAGATATAGTATTCTCTTCATGTGAATTACTCCTATCCTTAAAGATTAGGGTCTCCTTAAAAAGGGCTTATCCCTCGTCGTCCCTATTCAGAGGAGACTTATAAATGGCGGCCTCTTCATAAAGCCTTTGAGATTCCCCAGTCAAAACCTAATAATCATTTTGTTAGATGCTACTTTATAAAATTTATTATTTGTTGTAATACTCCCCAGTCTTGAAAGTGGACTGGTAGTAACGAAAAGCTGCAGATGATTTGTGCCATGATTGTGAATAGCAAAAGATAAAATAGTTGAAGTTTTAAAGGGCTTTAAGAAGTTGGGGGGAAGGTTAAATTGTGGAAACCAAAGCTAGAGAATGATTAGGATAGGATTTTTTTTACTGGTCATGTGTTTGGATTGTGGAGAAGTCTTCTGAGTCCTAGGGATTTTAGTGTTCTATTTTCGATTTCGAATCTTTTTTCTTTGAGTATTATCCTTCTTAGGAGGTCTCCAAGCCCCCCTCCAGTTAGAACATCCATGAAACAGTCTCCTAGGCTTGGATTTTGAATTCCAAGGTTTTCTTGGATATATTCTGTCAGGTTTTTTCTTCTTACCAAGGCTATTATAAATGTTGTGAGCAAGAGGAAGATTAGGACTGTTATAAATCCTCCAATAAAATGAAAACTTACTCCAAGTGCTATAGCATAACTATGATTACCGATTTCGCCCATCATCATCTCACCCTTATAATCTAGGGGTGAATATGCGATGCAAGTAGCCAATATTAACAATGGGACATATACGGGTTGGCTTTTAACCAAATTTAAGAGGATGACTAGTAGTGATGTTATTATTATGGTGGTGCAAGCAGCTCCTGGTTGCATGTCAGCAATATTTAAAGGTTGTATCATGAAGGCTACAAGGATGCTAGAAGGGCCCATAAATGGATATCCCATGATGGAAACGAGTATTATCCCAAAGCCTCTTGCTAATTGTCCCCATTCAACATTTAATGTTTTTATCTTTTTTCTTCCTATGATGTCGTCGATGAATGCTAGCAGACCCATTATACCTACTAGGAGATTGTAGGGTGATGGCAGGAATAGGATGAGTACTATGAATGGTGCTATGCCGACTCCACGTGGCGTGCCATCCCTGATTTTAGTGTAGAGATTGGTGGATCTTGCATATTTTTCTATTAAATGTTTTATTGTTTGGGTTAGTATTAGTGTTAGGATTGTTGCGATGATTATCTTGGTTAACATGTTGCCCTCCAAGTTTTATGGGCCGATGTGGCCATGGGTGGTCTGGACTATGACTGTTTGTAGGCCTTCTTTGTTTAGTATTTCTTTTATTTTGATCATTTCTTTGAATGATGGTCTTGTGATGTTTTGTCTTCTGAATTCTGGCCGGTAGTCTAGTATGCAAACTTGTAGTTGGGGGTTGATTTTGCGGATTTTCTCTGCCATTTCTTTGAGTTCTTTGATGGTTATCAGGTCTTTGTTGTAGGGTATGCCAACTCCAGTGTATACTTTTTCTTGGTAGTTATTGATAATGTATTTTGTGGCGTTCCATGAATTTTCTAGGTATTCTTTGGCGATTTTTTTGTCTTTTATTCCTGTTATGTGTTGGAATGTTTTGGTTTTGAGGGCTTTGAGGTCTATGCCTATTTGTGTCATTCCTTTTTTTACTAGTTGGTCTATGTATGTTGGGTTGAGGATGGTTCCGTTTGTGTCAATGTGGATGTTGAGCTTTTTTTCTCTTTTTATGTTTTTTATTGTTTCAAGGAGCCATTTTTTGTTTAGTGTGCATTCTCCTCCTGATAGGGTTATGGTGCCTGTTGTGTATATTGATTCGAGTCCTAGTAGGATATTGGCTGTTTCTTTTGGTTCTAGTAGTTGTGCTTTTGCTGTGAATGCTATCCTGTGGTTTTGGCATTGTGGACATCTTAGGTTACAACCGTGTGTGAATCCAACGACTTCGATTGGTCTTATGCTATTTTTTAGGTAGTAGGGTGTTCCAACACCGCCTACCATATGGGCTCCGAAGCCGCTCATAACCCTTAGTGGTGCTTTTATACCAGTTTCTATTTCCATGCCTTCTATTAGTGGTGTTATACATGATAAGGCCATTTTTCCATCGATTTTGACTGCGCAGGCCCAGCAGCCTCCGCATTCGCATGGCATGAATATGTTGTTTTTGGGTGATTTTCCCATGTTTATCCCGGCGGCTTTGAGGGCGTCTTTCACGAGTCCTCTTGTTTTTATTGGTTTTCCATTTACTGTGACTTTTACTTTTTCTTTTCTGGTTTTTTCTATTTTTATTGTGTTGTATGGGCAGGCTAGTGTGCATGCTCCGCATTCAAAACATTTGTCTTGTTTGGCTGCTTTTTTAACGTTTCCTGCGGGACAGAGTACTAGGTTGCAAGTGTTGCATTCTCTGCATTGGCTGATTTTTATCCCCATTTTATGCACCCTATTATTTTAGTGTATTTTGAATCTTAGGGTGGCTGCTATTCCTCCGAGTGATTCTAGTTGTTTGCCTCCTTCGTGTTCGCTGCTTATTAGTATTATTTGGCCGCCGGTGTTTTCGACTAGGTCTAGTAGTTTTTCCGTTTCGTTTACGAGTTTGTCTAGTATTAGTAGTTTTTTTATTGCGCCCATGTTTGCTGCTTCTGTGACTTCTTTTTTGCCGTAGGCTATTAAGTCTGAGGATTTTGCTATTTCTTCTAGGATTTCGTTGACGGCTCTGGTTTCTTTTGCTATTCTGTTTTCTGTGGCTGCTTTTTCGATTGTTCCTTTTCTTAGGACTTCTTGTATTCCTACTCGGCCGCCTGTCCCGGTGCTTTCTATTATGGATATTTTGGCTAGTTTTGGGTGTTTTTCTTTTAGGTAGGAGTGGAAGTCTGTTTTTGTGAATCCTGGGCCGGCTATGACGATTAGTTCTATTTCTTTCAGGTTTTTTATGGCTTCTATTATTTTTTCGTAGAATTGGATGACTTTTTTTCGTCTGTCTTTTGTTTGTATTCTTTTGCCTGGGATGTTGCCGATGATTGGACCGTAGTAATCTATACCATATTGTCTTATAAGGCCTATTTCGGCCGTGTCGTCTTCTATTGCTAGTATGATAGCATATAATCTTTTTGATGATTTTATAGCGTCTTTTAGTCTTCTCAGGGCCCATTTGGACCAGGTTTCTTTTTTTATTTTTAGTGGTGTGTTTAGTTTGATTTCTAGTGTGTGGTGTGAGCCTAGTGGTATTAGGTCTTCTGGGCCTTTTTCTATGGTTCCGGTTGCTCTTAGTTTGCCTGTGTATCTGTGGAATTTCACTGTTTCTACTCGGATTCCGAGGTAGAATGTTTTTTTTATTCCTCTGTCACTTCTTATCTTTTCGCCGCTGGTGTCTTGTATTCTCCTGGTGGTCTGGGATGATAGGAGGTCTCCTTTTTCTATTATGTGTGATAGGTGCCAGAGGTCGTCGAGGGTTTCAGGGATTAGTTCTATGATCCCTTTTTTTTGGTTTTCTTGGATTATTCTCATGTTTATCTCCATACCATAGAAAGATCATTTATAATAAAGAGTTATTATTAACTAGGTTTAATTGTGAATATATTAGTTTAGGGAGGATGTGTTGGAATGGGTGATTATGAAAGTGGAACAGCAACGTTTATTGGTATAATCTTTGGGATTGTCCTGTTTTTATTTTTTGGTGGAGTTTTTGTATTTGTCTTCACGGGTTTTATCTCCACTTATTTGACTAGGTTAGAGGATAGGAGTTCTAGTGTGGGTGCTTTTGCAGGTTTAATCCTTGCGATTATTTTATTCGTTTATAATATGATAATGGGGCCTGAGATGCCATATTGGATAGGTAGTATGCTTGGGTTTGATATGTTTAGTTTTGTTGTTGGTTTTGTTTTGACGTGTTTCTTGGCGTTTTGTCTTGGTGGTTTGGGAGGTTTTTTGGCTGTTAGAGCATCTCAATTGGGAAAGAGTAGACAGGTAGGATAGTATGATTGTTGCGGTTATTGGTGGTACGCGGGGTCTTGGAAGGTGGATCGCTGGTTTCTTGAAGGATGAAGGTTTTAAGGTGATTATAACTGGTAGGGATAGGTTTGTTGGTGAGGGTGCTGCGAGGGAGCTTGGTGTGGAGTATTGTCCTGATAATGTTGAGGCTGCGAGGGCTTCTGATGTTGTTATAATTTCTGTGCCTATTGAGAGCACTCCTAGTGTGATTAGGGAGGTTGCTCCTATGATGCGTAGGGGTTCTTTGCTTGTTGATGTGACTTCTGTGAAGGAGGAGCCGGCTCGTTTGATGGAGGAGTTTGCTCCTGATGGTGTTGATGTTATTCCTATGCATCCTATGTTTGGTCCTAGGGTGCGTTCGCTTGCTGGGCAGGTTGTGGTTTTAACTCCTAGTAAGCGATCTAAGTGGTTTAGGAGGGTTGTTGATTTTCTGAGGGGTAAGGGTGCTAGAGTCTTGGTTACTTCTCCTAGTAAGCATGATAGGATGATGAGTGTTGTTCAGGTGCTTACGCATTTTGCTTATATTAGTATTGCTTCGACTATTAGGGATTTGGGGGTGGATGTTAGGGAGTCTAGGAAGTTTGCGAGTCCTATTTATAATCTTATGTTGGATACTATTGCTCGGATAGTTTCTCAGAATCCTTATCTTGCTTATTCTATTCAAGTTTATAATAGGTTTGGTGAGGGTGTGCGTGAGAGGTTTATTGAGACTGTTGAGGGTTTGGGTGATCTTTTGAGGCGTGGGGAGAAGGATGAGTTTGTTAGGTGTATGAGTTTCGCTGCTAAGGGTCTTGATGATGTTGAGGCTTCTCTTGGGAGGTCTGATAAGGCTATATTTGCTTTGAATAGGGAGTTGGATGTTTTGAAGGGGGCTGTGGGTAGAGAGGTGGGTGTTAAGCATATTTATTCTGGTAATGTTCATGTTGGGGTTTTGGAGTCTGTTGATCCTGATTTTGCTGTTTTGAGGGTTGGTAAGAGGCTTGTTAAGTTGAAGGTTTCGAATATTAGGGTTTTGAGTAGGGAGGAGGTTTGGAGTTGGAAGGTTGAGAATCTTCCTAGGCGTAGTTATGATATTTCGGCTATGTTTCCTGAGGGTTGTGATCCTGAGGTTATAAGGGGTGTTATTGAGGGTTTGGATGGTGTGATAAAAGCTAGTGTGGTTGATGTTTATAGGGGTGATCAGATACCTTCGGGGATGGTTAGTATAACTTTTAGGTTTGAGGTTTTTGATTCTGAGGTTTATGAGAAGGTTAAAGGTCTGTTTGAGGGTTTTGGCGCGGTTATAAGATAAGGTTGTGATAATAATTTTCTAGGGTGGATTTCATAAATTCAAGTTTATCATATATAAATTTACCGAAACCTTTATATATGATAAACTACATTTGTATTATAGTTACCAAAATTTACTAAAATATCATGGTAACCCCCTTAATAAATAAAAAAAATAATATAATTAATAAGGTGAAATAAATGGAAAGAAAAGAAATAAAATTAAAAGTAGCCGAAGCATTATCACAATCAGACGTAGGTAGAGGAATAGCCCGCCTCGACCCACAATCAATGGAAGAACTAGGAATCAAAGACGGCGACATAATCGAAATAGAAGGAAAAAAACTCACAGCAGCCACAGCTGCATCATCACAATCAGACATAGGCCTAGGCATCATAAGAATAGACGGATACATACGCAAAAACGCAAGAGCATCAATAGGAGAAGAAGTAACAATCAGAGTAGCAGATGTAAAAGAAGCAGAAAAAGTCGTGCTAGCACCAGTAGAACAACAAATCATAATAAGAGGAAATATAAGATCAGCATTCCTCAACAGAGTACTCGTAAAAGGAGACATAATAGTATCAGGGATAAGACAACAAATAACCACAGGCAGCCTATTCGACGAACTACTCCGAGACTTCATGGACATATCACCACTAGGAGAACTAAAACTAGCAGTAGTATCAACAAAACCCACAGGAGTCGTCAAAGTCACAGAAATGACAAACGTCGAAATACAACCACAACCAGTAGACGTAAGCAAACTCGAAGGAGTCACAAACCTAGTAGACGTAACCTATGAAGACATCGGAGGCCTCAAAGAAGAAGTCAAAAAAGTAAGGGAAATGATAGAAATCCCACTAAAAAGACCAGAACTATTCGAAAGACTAGGCATAACACCACCAAAAGGCATACTAATGTACGGACCACCAGGCACAGGTAAAACACTCCTAGCAAAGGCAGTTGCAAACGAAAGCGACGCACACTTCATAGCAATAAACGGCCCAGAAATCATGAGCAAATACGTCGGAGGATCAGAAGAAAGACTCAGAGAAATATTCGAAGAAGCAGAAGAAAACGCACCATCAATCATATTCATCGACGAAATCGACGCAATAGCACCAAAAAGAGAAGAAGTATCAGGAGAAGTAGAAAGAAGAATAGTAGCACAACTCCTAACACTCATGGACGGCCTTAAAACAAGAGGCCAAGTCATGGTCATCGGAGCCACAAACAGACCAGACGCACTAGACCCAGCACTCAGAAGACCAGGAAGATTCGACAGAGAAATAGAACTAGGAGTGCCAGACAAAGACGAAAGAAAAGAAATACTAGAAATACACACAAGAGGCATGCCACTAGCAGAAGACGTAGACCTAGACGAACTAGCAGAAATAACACACGGATTCGTGGGCGCAGACCTAGAATCACTCTGTAAAGAAGCTGCAATGAGAGTGCTCAGAAGAATAATACCAGAACTAAAAGTCGACGAAGAAATACCAAAAGAAGTCCTCAAAAAAATGATAGTAACCAGAGAAGACTTCAAAAACGCCCTCAAAGACATACAACCATCAGCACTCAGAGAAGTACTAGTACAAGTACCCAACGTAACCTACGAAGACATCGGAGGACTGGAAAAGGCAAAACAAGAACTCAGAGAAGCAGTAGAATGGCCCCTCAAATACCCCGAAAAATTCAGAGAATTCGGCATAAGACCACCAAAAGGCATACTACTCTACGGATCACCAGGCACAGGTAAAACACTCCTAGCAAAGGCAGTTGCAAACGAAAGCGAAGCCAACTTCATAGCAGTCAAAGGACCCGAACTACTCTCAAAATGGGTTGGCGAATCAGAAAAAGGCGTTAGAGAAGTATTCAGGAAAGCCAGACAAACAGCACCAACAATAATATTCTTCGATGAAATAGATGCAATAGCATCCCGCAGAACAGGATCAGAAGCAGACTCAGGAGTAACCCAAAGAGTAGTCAACCAACTATTAACAGAAATAGACGGCCTAGAAGAACTACAAGACGTAGTGGTAATAGCAGCAACAAACAGACCAGACATCCTAGACCCAGCACTACTACGACCAGGAAGATTCGACAGACACGTGAAAGTCGAAGATCCAGACAAGGAAGCCAGACTCGCAATATTCAAAGTTCACACAAAGGACATGCCACTAGCAGAAGACGTAGACCTCGAAAAATTAGCAGAAAAAACAGAAGGTTATGTTGGCGCGGACATAGAAGCAATCTGCAGAGAAGCAGCCATGCTAACACTCAGAGAAGACATGAACGCAAAGAAAGTTCCAATGAAAAACTTCATGAAAGCCCTGAAAAAAATAAAACCAAAATCAACCATGGCAGAAGAACAAGTACAATACCTATAAGCCACTAAAACTTCACATCTTTTAATTTTTTTGGAGAGGATTTTTCATGCCATATAATGTAAAGGATATTTCACTAGCCCCAAAAGGGAAAGAGAAAATAGAATGGGTTCAAAGGCACATGCCAGTCCTAGAACACATAAAAAAAGAATTCAAAGAAAACAAACCCTTCAAGGATATTACTATAGCTTCATGTTTACACCTAGAACCGAAGACAATCAACCTAGGATTAACATTAATGGCCGGAGGGGCTGAAGTCGCGATGACAGGCTGCAACCCCCTCTCTACCCAAGATGATGCCGCGGCAGCAGGAGCATCCTTCGGCCTTAACATTTATGGTTGGCGTGGTGAAACAAAACAAGAATATTATGAGAACATTCATCGCGTACTCGACCATGAACCAGACATCCTTATCGATGACGGGGCAGACATGATATTCCTAGTACACAGGGAAAGACAGGAACTATTAGATAAAATAAGAGGTGCATGTGAAGAGACCACCACTGGTATAAATCGTCTAAGGGCAATGGCAGAGGACGGAGCGCTAGGATTCCCTGTCATGGCTGTAAATGACGCATATACAAAATATCTCTTTGATAACAGGTATGGTACTGGCCAGTCAACAGTTGATTCCATAATGGGCACAACTAACATGTTAATAGCTGGCAAAACCGTTGTTATTTGTGGTTATGGATGGTGTGGTCGTGGAATCGCTATGAGAGCTGAAGGTCTCGGGGCCAATGTAATCATAACCGAGGTGGATCCTATAAGGGCTCTTGAAGCTCGTATGGACGGTTTCAGGGTTATGAAGGTAAATGAGGCTGTTAAATATGCTGACATGCTCATAACAGCCACTGGAAACATTGATGTTGTCTCGCTAGAAGATTTTAAAAAGATGAAGGATGGGTGTGTAATGGCCAATGCAGGGCATTTCAATGTCGAGATAAGCCGCGATGATCTTTTAAAGCTTTCAGTCGAAAATAGGATTATCAGGGAGGATATTGAAGAGTTCACATTAGGTGATGGTAGAAGATTATATCTTCTTGCAGAGGGCAGGCTTGTTAATTTAGCTTCTAGCAGGGGTCAAGGCCACCCTGCTGAGATAATGGACATGAGCTTTTCATTACAAGCACTTTCTGCAGCTCACCTTTTAAGCCAAGAGTATGAACCTGGAGTTTATAGGTCTCCTGATGAGATCGATTTAAAGGTTGCGAAGTTGAAATTGAAATCCATGGACATAGAGATAGATGAATTAACACCCAGGCAAGTGGAATATTTGAGTAATTGGCAGGAAGGAACATGAGTTTCTTCAGGTTAATAAAAAAGGGTGATAAGCCAAGAAGATTGTTCATAGGGGGTTTGCATGGAAGGGAAGGTCTTACAACGATAAAAGCCCTTAAAATGATAAATTTTGAAGATGTGAAAAGTGGCGAGCTTATAATCTATAACTGCAATTCCACAACTTATCTCAGCACCCTAAAAAGATCATATTATAATACAAGACAGGGAAAAGAGATCCTCTCATTAATAGAATATTATAAGCCATCGATTTATGTGGAGGCGCACTGTTACAAGGATCAAAATTATGAACGCCTCATAGACCCTGAACGTAAAAAGAAGATTGGAGTCCCACCCCTTATCGAAATGGAAAATGGTGTTCTTATAGGCTCAGTATCTCCACATATAAGAACTAGCCTGTTTAAACGGTGGGATGTTTGCATCACCCTTGAAATGCCATGCATTCTAAATGGGAAGGCCTTCAAGACCTATGCTAGTATTCTGAGGGTTATAGCGTCAATAGAAGATCGTCCAGAATTGGAGGAAAAACTTGGAAGAAAGTATCCCAGACAAGTTGAAATTGCCAGAAGATATGCCAGAGAATTCTTCGGTGATTATCCACCATTCTAGGAGGGACCCATAAATCAAAATCAAAAAATACGTGGAAAGACTATTAGAACTTGTTGAGATGGAGAGGAAGGCGGAGATAGAGGCTATGATGGCCGAGATAAGACATTTATCCGCCTTGAAGCGTGAGAAGATAGGTAGGGCTATTAATAACCTTAATGGGAAAATTCTTGGCAGGGAACTTGGATTCATCCTTGTTAAGTATGGTAGGAAAAAACCTATCGAAACCGAGATAAGCGTGGGAGACCTTGTACTTATAAGTAGGGGCAACCCCCTTAGAAGCGATCTTACAGCAACTGTAGCCCAGAAGGGCAGCAGATTTATAACTGTTGCCATGGAAAAGGTGCCAAGATGGGCTTTAAAAAATGTTAGAATCGACTTATATGCCAATGATATCACATTCCAGCGGATGGAAGATAACCTGAAAAAACTCAACAAAAACACCCACCAGGTATTAGAATTCCTCCTAGGAAAAAGAAGCCCCACAAACAAAACAGAAAAAGTGGAATTTGAACCGGAAGACAAAGACCTTAACCATTCCCAAAGAGAAGCAATATCAAGAGCCATGGCATCTGAAGACTTTTTCTTGATTCACGGTCCATTCGGCACTGGTAAAACAAGAACCCTACTTGAACTTATAATACAAGAAGTTAAAAAAGGCAGGAAATTGCTTGTAACTGCAGAAAGTAATGCTGCAGTAGATAATATCCTAGAAGGATTAGATGGAAGAGTAGAATGTGTAAGGCTTGGGCACCCGCAAAGAGTTTCAAAAAGAAACCTTGAAAAGACCCTAGCATATAAAGTGGAAAATCATCCAGATTATAAAAAAATACCTGAACTAGAAGAAAACATCCAAGAATTGATAGATGAAAGGGAAAAATACCATAAACCCACACCATCCTTCAGAAGAGGTTTGAGTGACAGGCAAATAGTGGCAAATGCCATGAAAAGGAAAGGTATTAGGGGAATATCACCGAATGTCATGATATCCATGGCAAAATGGATAAAAACCAACAAGAAAATAGATGAATTATACGAGAAGATAGATGATATAGAAAATAGCATAGTAGCAAAGATCCTGGCTAAAACTCCTGTAATACTTTCAACTAATTCATCAGCAGCCCTAGAACACCTCGATGATATCAGATTCGATTTTGTGATAGTTGATGAGGCTTCACAGGCCACAATACCAAGTATTCTCATCCCACTTTCCCGTGGGGGGAGGTTTGTCCTGGCAGGTGACCATAAACAGTTACCCCCAACAATCTTGAATCAGGATGCCCTAGAATTAGAGAAAACTCTATTTGAGGAATTGATAAGATTGTACCCATATAAGGCATACATGTTAGATATCCAGTATCGTATGAACCCAGAGTTGATGGAATTCCCAAACATGGAATTTTATGATGGTAAAATAAAAGCAGCGCTTGGCCTGGAAAATTTCACAATAAAAGACCTTGTGAATGATACAGATTGTGAATGGAAACTTGGAAGAGAACTTTTAGACCCTGAAAAGCCTCTGATATTCATAGACACCGCCGATATTGGAGTAAAGTTCGAGAGAAGAGTTAGGGGGTCGCCTTCACTCCAGAATCAATTAGAGGCTGATCTTGCTATTATAATATCCAATTTATTTATTAAGAGGGGTGTTAACCCTTCTGATATAGGTATTATAACGCCTTATGATGATCAAGTAGATCTTATATCGTCCCATGCTAGGGTTGAGGTTAATACTGTTGATGGCTATCAGGGACGTGAAAAGGAGATTATAATAATATCAATGGTAAGGAGCAATAAACAGGGTAGGATAGGGTTTCTCAGCGATCTAAGGCGCCTTAATGTTTCACTTACAAGGGCTAGGAGAAAGCTTATAATAATAGGAGATTCCGAGACTTTAAAGGCGCACCCATCCTATAGTAGGCTTATTGATTATTCTCATAGAAAGGGTTTCTATTATAGGCTGGTTGAGGAGTCTATCAGAACCAGTCTGTCAAACTTTTCTGGATAGAAGTTTCAACTTGCATCTTTTTTATGGCAGTTTCCACTCTTTCCTTTGAAAACCCATGTTCATGGCAGAGGAATTCTATTATACCATCCTTGTCGGGTTTTCTCCATGAAAGCTTGTAATCATCTGTAACCTGGGGTTTGAGGAAGATTTTCCTTAGGGTATCTGGGTCTTCGTCTAGTTCTTCACCTAAATCTTTTAATACATTATGGATGTTGCCCTTTTCCTTTATAAGTTTGAAGGCTTTTTTTGGGCCTATCCCTTTTATGCCCCTGTTGAAGTCTGTGCCTACGAGTAATGCCATGTCAACTAGTTGTTCTCTCGTAATCTCCAACCTTTTTAGGATAACATCTAATTCTAGGAGTTCTAGTTCGTGTGCTTTTAGGGTTATGGCGAGGTTTCTGACTATCCTTGGGGCTCCGAATAGGAGGCAGTCATAGTCTTGGGAGGCGACTGCCCATGCATCACCCTTCTGGACGAGGTAAGATGCTTGGGCTTCGCCTTCTTCTGGGGCGTTAACGAATGGCACGCCCATTAAGTCTAGAAGCTCCTTTGAACTTGATATTATATCAGAGGATAGTCTGGCGGATCTTATAGCATATTTTCTAGCCTCTTCGACCTCCCCTTCCCTGAGAGCTTCTTTCCATTTCTTTTCGGCTTCGATTCTTATAGATTTTCGTTTGGTGACTGTTTCACGTTTAAATTCTGGACTTTTTCCATCGAAGACATAGACCACTTTTATGCCCTTTTCTATTATGGCCGCGGTTCTGTATAGTATGCCGCTGAGGTGGGATGTTATTCTTCCCTTTTTGTCCATTAGGGGTGTTCCATCCTTTTGCCTTATACTGGAGAGGAATTGGTATATGGTGTTTGGGGCGTCGATGGCTAGGATGCGCCCATTCAGATCCTCGATTTTTATCTTTGAGGAGTATATTATATCCTTGAGTTTAACACCCATGTCATAGACCTCAATTTTAGTATTCTCCTGTGAAGTATGTGATGGGGAATGTTTCTTTTATCCTTATCAAGATTTTATCCTTGTGTATGATGTTGTATGTGCGTGTTAACATTAATGAATCTGTCTGGAATATTTTTTTGAGTTCACTGGTGGGTTCTTCAATGTCTATTTTTTCCACTTCTCTTCTTGATTCAATGTTATGTTTGCGGAGTATTTTCCCGATTGGTATGTCTGCTCTTATCAGATCTTCTTTGAAATCATTGTCTAATCTTGCAAGGGGTATGTATGATATTGCGTGTATCAGCGGCTCCTTGTTACCGATTAAAACTATCCTATAGTTTATTTTCTCTCCAATGGCTATGTCAAGTTTATCGGCGATTTTTTCATTGGCTTCCCTGAATTCTTGGACTAAGGTTCTTATTTTCACTTTTCCAAAGAGTACGTCGAGTATTCTTGTGATTGAACCGTCAGTTGCTAATAGTATCTTCTGGGTGTTTGAAAGCGGGCCTATTATCCTTTCAAGTCTTTGGATTTCTTCCACGATATCTATATCCATTCCACATCCCCTTTTATTCTGGTATGGATATTTCGCCTTTGATGGCTGATTGGGCCACTATCGCCGGATTTGCGAGGTAGATTTTTGATTTGGGGTCTCCCATGCGTCCTTGGAAGTTTCGGTTGCTTGTGGATATGCAAACTTCTCCAGGTCCTAGTACGCCCATGTGAGCTCCGAGGCATGGGCCGCAGCCTGGATTGCATATTATTGCACCTGCATCTAGGAATGTTTTTATGAGGCCTTCTTTGATGGCTCTAATGTAAATGTTGGAGGATGCTGGGACTATTATCATCCTCACGTCTTCGTGTACTTTTTTGTCTTTTAGGATCTCTGCTGCTATTTTAAGATCTTTGAATCTTCCGTTTGTGCATGAACCTAGGAATGCTTCATCTATGTGCTTTCCTATGAGTTTTTCAGCGTCTTTTACGTTGTCAACTGAATGTGGGCAGGCTATCTGTGGTTTGAGATCGTCTATATTGAAATAAAATTCTTCATTGTAGTTGTGGTCTGGGTCTGGAGTGTATATTTGGAATTTTGTCTGGGATCTTTTTTTGAGGTATTCTAAGGTTGCTTTGTTGGGTTCTATTATCCCGTTTTTTGCTCCCATTTCTACTGTCATGTTGCAGATGGTCATCCTGTCTGGGACGTCAAGTTTTTTTATGGTTTCTCCCGTGAATTCAACTGATTTGTAGGTTGCCCCGTCGACTCCTAGTGTCCCTATGATGTGCAGTATGAGGTCTTTGGCTGTTACATGTTCTTTGAATCTGCCTTCTACTTCTATTTTTATCGATTCTGGGATTCTGAGCCATGTTCGACCGGTTGCGAATATCATGGCCATGTCTGTTGCTCCCATTCCCGTGGCGAATGCTCCGAATGCCCCGTAGGTGCAAGTGTGTGAGTCTGCTCCTATGATGACTGTTCCTGGTTTTATGAATCCTTTTTCTGGGAGCACCTGGTGGCATATGCCTTCTCCGTGTTTGAAAATCTTTTCTATTTTTTGTTCTTTTGCGAATTTTCGTGTTACTTTTTGGAATTGGGCTGCTCCGATATTGTTTGGTGGTATGTTGTGGTCGTAGACTATGACTATCTTTTTTGGATCCCAGACTTTTTTTTGTCCTGTTTTTTCGGCTATTTTTTGGAAGGTTTTTATGGTGGGTGGGCTTGTGCCGTCGTGTGTCATTGCGAGGTCGACTTTGGCTTCGATGATTTCGCCTGTTTTTACTTCTTTTTTTCCCGCGGCTTTGGCTAGTATTTTTTCTGTGATGTTCATGGGGGATCACTACATGTCTACTGGTCCTTTAACTGAGCTTATGATTTCTTTAAATAGTTTATCATTTATGAATCTTCCCTTTTCTCGGGCTTTTTTAACTTCTTCTACTATTTTGCAGAGTTCGTCTCTGGTTACTTCTATTCCGTATTCTTCGAGTTTTGCTTTCACTGCTCTGCATCCTGAGTGTTTACCTAGTACTATTTTTCTTTTGTGTCCTATCATCTCGGGTAGGAATGGTTCGTAGGTTAGTGGTTCTTCTAGGACTGCGTCTACGTGTATTCCTGATTCGTGTCTGAATACGTTTTTTCCTACTATGGGTTTGTTTTCTGGGACGCTCATATGTGTGTATTTTTCTACTAGTTTTGATAGTTCGCAGAGTATTTTTATGTTGAATCCGAGGTCTATTTCGTATAGGATTAGTAGGGCCATTATTAGTTCTTCTAGGGGTGTGTTACCTGCTCTTTCTCCTATTCCGTTGACTGTGGTGGATATTGCATTGGCTCCTGCTAGTAGTCCTGTGATTGAGTTTGTGACTGCTAGTCCGAAGTCGTTGTGGCAGTGTAGTGCTATTTCTGTGTTGAGGGTTTTTTTAAGTTCTTTTACTAGGAATTGTATGCCTTGGGGTGTGATGGCGCCTACTGTGTCTGCTATGTGGACGCGGTCGGCTCCGTATTCTTCGGCTTTTTTATAGATTTTTTTCAGGAATTCGAGGTCTGTTCTGGTGGCGTCTTCGGCTGAGAATGCTACGAATATTCCGTGGTCTTTTGCGTATTCTAGTGAGTTCATGCAGATGTTGAGTGCTTGTTCTCTTGTTAGTTTTAGTTTGTGTTTGAGGTGTAGGTCTGAGGTGGCCATGAAGGTGATTATCCCGTCTACGTCGCAGTCTAGGGCTGTTTCTATGTCTTCTTTTTTTGTCCGTGATAGTGCTAGTATGTCGGCGTTTAATCCTTCGTTGGCGATTTTTTTCACGGATCTTCTTTCTTCTTTTGATACGATTGGGAATCCTGCTTCTATTTGGTGTATTTTTAGTTCGTCGAGTTTTCTTGCTATTGCGAGTTTTTCTTTTGTTCCTAGGCAGACTCCCGGTGTTTGTTCTCCATCTCTTAAGGTGGTGTCGTAGATTATGATGTTATCTGGGAATTTTAGTTTGATTTTTTTGTTGAATGGGCTTACAAAATATTTCAAGTGATTACCACCTAATTTTTTTGATGGGAAGATTTTTATGATTCTAGTAGTAGTTCGAGGTATGATTTTCTTTGGAATCCTTTTTTGATTCCGAGTTGTTTGTAGATTTTAAGGATTTTGTGGAGTGTTTCATTATAGTCTTCATCTTCTTTTATATCCTTTTCTATTTCGATGTAGGTTCCAAGGCCTTTAACATTGTCTATGGCGATTTTGAAATCGTTTAACTGGTATGTTTCTCTTTTTTTGATTACTTTGTGTGCTTTTTTGAATCCTAGGCATTCTAGTATTCTTGTCATGTTTTTTGGGTCTGGGATTTCTGTTTCTATTTCTTGGCGGGTTTTGCTTTTTTCATCTATTTTAGGCCCCTTGTATGTTATGAAGGCTTTTAATGGTGTTTTTCTTATTCTTAGGGCTTCATCGGTTATTTTGAAGTCTTTGTGCGGTGCGTTGAAGTATGTGTCTTCTTGTTTTTCTTTTTTGATTTTCTGGGCGCCGATGGATTCAAGTTTCTTTTTTATCCCAGGTTTTGATTTTGCTTTTACTTCTACTTCAATCAAGGGTGTTCACCAGCATACTTTTAATGCGGAAAACAGATTACCATATTATTATATGATTTTTATTATTGTAGGAAGGGATATATTTGATAGTCTATTAGGTGTGTCTGAGAGAATTTCAGACCCACTTGTGTAATAAAAAATTGTTAATTGATAGTAATTAATTTTTAAGTACATTAATATTAATATATTTAAGCATTTAAAGAAGAGTCCATGAAGATACCATTTTTCAATTTCGCTGGGAGGTATAATAATTGAATGATGTAAATATTAAAATAGAAAATATAGTAGCCTCTGCAACCCTTGGAAAATCAATAGACCTTACAAGAGTGTCTAAGGCGCTTAAAAATGTTGATTTTAACCGTGAACAGTTCCCTGGACTTGTATATAAATTGAAGAGTCCTAAGACAGCCGCCCTAATATTCGGTTCAGGTAAACTAGTATGTACAGGGGCGAAGTCAATAGAAGATTCAAAGAAAGCCATAAAAATAACAGTGGATAAGATGAGGACAATGGATCCTGAAATCCCAGAAGATTTCGAGATTAAAATACAGAATATAGTTGCCTCTGCAAACCTGGGAAAACCATTAAACCTAGAAGCAGTGGCTTTAGGCCTCGAAAACACTGAATATGAACCTGAACAGTTCCCGGGGCTCGTATACCGTTTAGAAGATCCTAAGGTTGTTCTATTATTGTTCGGATCGGGTAAAGTTGTCTGCACAGGAGCAAAGAGTGCCGAGGATGCTAAACGCGGTGTTGAAAGGGCGAAAGCCCGTCTCGCGGATTTGGATCTTATTTGATGGTGATATTATTGATTAAACTTGTAGTCTTAGACCTTGATAACGTGATAATAGACGGTGAAGCAATAGATGAAATAGGAAAACTGATGGGAGTTGAAGACAAGATAATAAACCTCACAAAAAGGGCCATGGAAGGCGAAATAGACTTCAAGGAATCACTAGAAGAGAGAGTTAAACTACTCAAAGGCGCAAGGATAGATGATATAAAAAAGCTGGCCCAGACCCTACCATTAATGGAAGGCGCCAAGGAAACCATCAAATACCTTAAAGGTAAAGGCTGCAAGGTTGCAACCATAACAGGCAGTTTTGATCTGATAGCAGATATAATAGGTGAAAAATTGAACCTAGATTATATAATCTGCAACAAACTACACCATAAAAATGGTCTGTTAACAGGGGAAGTTAGCGGTCCACTTGTGGAAAAAACAAAATATGATATCCTAAAGGAATTACTAGAAGAAGAAGGTTTTAGTTTTGATGAATGTGTTGCTGTAGGTGACGGGGCGAATGACATATCCATGTTAGAATCCGCCAAATTAGGCATAGCATTCAATGCGAAGCCTATAGTCAAAGAAAAAGCAGACATCATAGTGGAAGAAAAGAACCTCAAATGTATAATACCATTCATAGAAGAACTTGAAGAATCTAATAACATAACCTTGGAAGAAGCCCTTGATAAAAAAAGTGAATACGAAGATAAACTTTCAGCCACCCTAAAAGAACGTGATGAACTCAACAATAAAGCAAAAGAAAAAAAGGAACTTCGAGACGAACTCAACAATAAAGCAAAAGAAGCTTTGGGATTGGCCATTAAATTCAGGGACAAGAGAAATGAAATAAATAAGATGGTGGAAGAGAACAAAAGACTTAGAGATGAAACTAATAAAAAAATAAGAGAACTAAAATGGTCACCTTTCAGGAGAAAACGCTTAAAATTAGAAAAAGAGATCAGAAAGATAGATAAGATAATTGAAACCCAAGTTTTGGACATGAAAAAGGAAAACGAACTAGTTAACAGGGCAAATGACCTTAGAAAAGAATTGGCAAAAATAAAAGAAGATGAAAAAACAATGGCTGAATCACTTGAACTTAAAAAATTATCAGAAAAATATCATGAAAATGTTGTCAAACTCTCCAATGAAGCCCAGGAATACCACGAAAAAATGCTAGAACAGTTCCAGAAAACAGATGAAATAAGAGCCCAGGCAGACGAAGCCCATAACGAATTCGTGAAATTCATGAAACTAGCATCAAAAAAACATGAAGAATCAAAAAAGATCATGGAAGAAATAAAACAAGTCAACAAACAGATAAAAGCGATCAAATCAAAGATGGGTGAAATAGAAGCGGCTAAAACCCATAAAAGAGAAATCATAGAAAGAAAAAAAGCAGAGGAAATATACAAATTATTCAAAGATGGTAAAAAACTCACAAAAGACGAACTACTACTCCTACAAAGATACAAGATAGTATAAAAGGCGAGCACATATGAAATCCCAGAACAAAAAAGAAAAGATAGAAACCTGCTTCATCTGCCAGAGAAAATTCAACATAAAAGCCGATGACAGCAGCCACTACCATTATGGAAAATATCCAATATGCAATTACTGCAGCGAATTTTACGGATTCTACCTAATGTGATTATCATGGACGAAGTCATCATATGCGAAAAACCACGCTCATCAGAAAAAATAGCCAAAGCATTATTCCCAAACGCAAAAAAGAAAAAACACAAAAAAACATACTACTGGGAATATCAAAATGGGAACAAAAAAACCATAATAATCCCAGCAGCAGGCCACCTTTACACCTTAAAGCCAAAAAACCCTAATGAGAAACTATTTTTTGACCTTGAATGGGTTCCAGTACCAGAAGTTGATAAAAGTAAACAATACATCAAGAATTATATAGATGCCATTGAAAAACTGGCTAAAAACGCCACGAGATATTTCCATGCATGTGATTATGACATCGAAGGAACCCTCATAGGCTATAATGTTCTTAAACATATTTGTGGAGAAGAAGCCCTAGAAAAAACCTTGAGGATGAAATTCTCCACACTAACGAGGGAAGATATCATAGAAGCCTACAAAAACCCTATAGAACTCGACTATGGACAAGTAGATAGTGGAATAGCCCGTCATGTGCTAGATTTCATCTTTGGAGTTAACATCTCCCGTTCTTTAATGAAATCAGTTAAAGAATCAACTAACAAGTTCATAAAACTTTCAGCCGGCAGAGTACAGACTCCTGCACTCGCAATACTCGTAGAAAGGGAGAAAACCATACGAAAATTCGAACCAGAACCCTACTGGCTCATAAAAGCCGTTCTAAAAGATGATATAATAGCATTAAACCAGCGGGGCAGAATATTCCAAAAAGAAAAAGTTGAAAATATCTTAAAAGAGTGCCAAGGAAAAGATGCCATTATAGAAGAAATTAAAATAGGCCAGATAACTAGGATGCCCCCAGCACCATTTAACCTAGGCGATCTACAAGCAGAAGCTTACAGGATATTCGGTTTAAGCCCAAAGAAAACCCAGAACATTGCCCAGAACCTTTACACAGAAGGTTATATTTCCTATCCGAGGACATCATCCCAGAAATTACCCGAAAGTATAGATTATGAGAAAATCCTCACTAAACTTTCAGCAAACCCTAGCTTCAAAGAAAAAATAATCAATTTAAAAAAACCACTAAAACCCCATGAAGGCAAAAAGGAGGATGAAGCACACCCAGCAATCCACCCAACAGGACTCCTACCAAAAGACTTGGACAAACATGAAAGTAAAATCTATGAACTCATAGTATACAGGTTCATAAGCGCATTCAGCGAAAAAGCCATTATAGAGTCAATGAATGCAAAATTAAAGATAGGTGAAGAAATCTTTAAACTTTCAAGGAAAAGGGTTGCAAGGAAAGGTTGGATGGAACAATACCCCTACCAGAAAATAGAAGACGAAACATTCCCAGAATTTGAAAAAGGAGAAAAATTCCCAGTTAAAAAGATAATAGCCGATGAAAAGGAGACAAAACCCCCAGCAAGGTACAACGAGGCCTCACTCATAAAAGAAATGGAGAAAAGGGGCCTTGGAACCAAATCAACAAGAGCAGATATAATCTCAATACTATATGATCGTAAATACATTGAAGGAAAAAAGATTAGAGTAACCCCACTTGGAGAAAATATAATAGACACCCTTAAAAGATACTGTGAAAAGATAACAAGCGAAGAACTCACAAGACAATTCGAAGAAGAATTAAAAAAGATAATGAAAGGGGAAACAACAAAAGACAACACCATCCAAAAAGCCAAGGAAGAAATCATATCAATAATAGAAGATATAGAAAAAAACAGGGAAGAAATCGGGAAACACCTCTACAAGGCCTACCAGAAGGGGCGGATAATAGGAGACTGCCCAGAATGTGAAGGTAAATTAGTAATAAAATATTCAGAGAAAAACAAAAGCAACTTCGTTGGCTGCTCAAGATTCCCTGAATGTAGAATAGTATACTCCCTACCAAAAGGTGCCAGGATATTGAAAAGCAAATGCGAAAAATGCGGCCTACCACTCATATCCTATGGGAGGCCAAGGCAAAGGGCTTGCCTAGACCCAAAATGTGGTAAAACCAAAAGGGATAAAATAGAAGTTGTGGGGAAATGTCCGAAGTGTGGTAGAGACCTTATAAAACGTTCAGGCAGGTATGGTGAATTTATAGGTTGTAAAGGATTCCCAAAATGCCGTTTCACAGCATCGTTAGAAGAAGTTAAAGAAAGGGAGTAAAATATTTATATTTGATAAAATAATCATATCCAGCAAACAAAAAGTTTGGGGAAGACATCCTATGAAGCTAGATAAAATCAAACCCTTGATAATCATCGTAGTACTCTTCCTAATAGCATTCGCTATTAGGGCTGAAGCTTATAATATAGGGGGGGTTCCCAAGGAATCAAAGGACTTTTATAAGGATTCAACTGGTCTTCCCTATTTCAGTGAGATGGACTCCTACTACAATTATAGGCTGACAATGAACTACCTGACAAAGGGAATGTTAGGTGATACAAAGATTAATGGAACAGACTGGGATCTACACTCATACTATCCCCCAGGCAGAGCTGTTGAATATCCCCCACTTATAGTATATACTACAAGTTTTGCTTATCGCCTAGTTAACATGGTGGGAGATTATCCGCTTAAGGTTGTCGCTTATTGGTTGGGCGCCATTATAGGTTCACTATGTGTAATACCAGCTTATCTTTTCACGCGGAAAATGAGCAATGATTATGGTGGTATAACCGCGGCCCTTATAATAGGACTTACACCTGTGTATGTGTCACACACTTATGCCGGTTTTTTCGACACTGACATGTTCAACATACTCTTACCATTATTATTTATATGGTTCTTTATGGAGAGTATAAATGCCGATAGTCTGAAAAGGGGATTGGCTTTTGCCTTAGCATCTATTATATCAATTCTGCTCTTCTCACTGGCATGGGTAGGTTACATTTTCTACATTGCAGTTATGGGAGTTTTTGTAATAGTCTATTTCATCCTTAGAAGGCTTATGGGATTTGAAAGGGAGACCTATAAGAGCAAGTTTGAATGGCTGGTTAATCAAAGGGAATTGTCAATGTTCCTAGTTCTTATAGTGGTTGGAGGGTTCCTTTTCGGACTCTTGAATGGATTCTCAGCACTTATAAATTCAGTTTCTGGGCTGTTTTCGGCTGTGCAATTACAGGCCACCGCTCAGAGCACGGCTTATCCTAATGTTTATGTGTCTGTTTCAGAATTGCAAGTTCCAACATTCACAGAGGGTAATCCTTTCATACCGAACCAAGTGTCAGTGCTTGGAGGAGTTGGCGGCCTATTACCATTCATATGCGGATTATTTGGTGTGGCGGCGCTCATATGGAAGATAAGATCATTAGAAGCGCCTAAAATAGAATTAAAGCAAGGAAGGGGTAAACGCGCCGGTAAAAAGAGTAAATTCGTTAAATATCCGAAAGATCCTAGTAATTTTGAAAAGAAAAAACGAGAATATCTCTCTTACATAACACTATTATCCGTATGGCTCATATTAACAGGATACACGGTTACAAAGGGTTTCAGGTTCGTGCCCCTATTCGCAATACCACTCGGCATTTCCGCTGGGATATTCACAGGATATTTTGTAGAGTACCTCAGGGATAATGTTAAAACCACAACATCCATTGCTATTGTATCATTCGTCGCAGGCATACTCTTAATTTACCCATTTAATGTCACTGTAATAGCCAAGATACTAGCAGGGATAATAGCAATACTCATAATATTATCGATAAAAAGTGAAAAATTCAGGGCAACATTCATGATGTTGCTTGTCACAGTAGCTATAATCTCAGCGCCTGTAAGCGGAGCCCATGCATTAACTTCATCAGTTGTCCCAGGTACAGATGATGGAATGTGGAATTCACTAACATGGATAAAAAACAACACTCCTAGTGATACTGTTGTAATGTCCTGGTGGGACTTCGGACACCTTTTTGCAGTGGCTGCTGACAGGCCCGTGACATTTGATGGAGGTTCACAGAATACTCCAAGAGCATTCTGGATTGGTAAGGCCCTTTTAACTGATAATGAGTCATTGTCACTTGGCATACTTACAATGTTGTCGACGAGTGGGGATATGGCATATAATACACTTGATAATTATACTAATAATACTTCCTTGACTGTTAAAATACTTACAGAGACCCTTGGACTCCCTAAGGATAGTGCAAGGGATGTGATGATAAATAAGTATAAGTTAACACCTCAGCAGGCTGATAATGTTTTGAAGTATTCACATCCTGATAAGAAGAAGCCTTTCACGCTTATTTTAAGTTCTGACATGTTGGGTAAGGCTGCATGGTGGAGTTACTTTGGAAGCTGGGACTTTGATAAGAAGGAAGGTGAGCATTCTGCATATTATACTTCCTTGGCAGCTTCGAAACCAGAAGTGGTTGGTAATGTAACTCGGATAGTGACTGTGAATGATGTTTCAGGGATGGTGGGTGTTGTTATAGAGAAGAAGGGTAACGACACTAATGCAACTATAGTGGTGATGGGTGCTAATGGCGAGGCAGAAAAGATAAAACCCCACAAACTAATATTAGTTGAGGGTAATCAGCTGGTTAAGAATGAGATAGTAGATAATAGTAGTCAATTTGGTTTACTTGTGGTGGAGAGTGGAGGCTCATATGTGACTGTTATAATGGATAAGAAACTTGAGAATTCCATGTTCACAAAACTTTTCCTTTTAGGCGGGTTTAACCAGACATCCTTCAAGTTACTCCACGAGGAATCTGGAGTTCTTGTATGGACAAGAGCCTAATATCTTTTCGCCATTTTAGCATGTAGGATGTCTGTGGCGCTAACCATCCCTATGATTTCTTCATCCTCTTCTACAAGGAGCCTCCAGACGACATTGGTAACCATCTTGGATGCTGCTTCCCTGATATCTGCCTCTGGGGATATTGTGACAAGATCTCTCTCCATGACTTCCCATACTTTCACTTCGCTTAGGTCATCGCCCTCGGCTATGGCTTCCAGCACATCCCATGTGGTTACTATCCCAACCTTCACATTATCCTTTGTTACAATAGCGCTCCCATGACCCTTCTCAACGAAATTCTTTAAAACGTCTTCGAGATTACTATTAATATCAAGGGTTTCCACATCTTTAACCATAACATCTTTCACTTTCATAAAGACACCTAACATCATTATTATGGATGGACTTCATATAAAAATTTAAACCCTACTAGATTATTGAGATTTTTTCCAAAGCAAATTTCAGTATAATTTTGCGTGATATCCATGGACATCGAAGAAAAAATAAAAGAAATCGAAGAGGAGATCAGGAGAACACCATACAATAAGGCCACGGCACATCATATAGGTAAACTGAAAGCTAAATTGTCCAGGTTAAGGGAGGAGGCCGTTTCAAGAACCGCTAGGAAGGGTAAAGGTTTCCATGTTAAAAAGTCTGGCGATGCTACAATAGTCCTTGTAGGCTTCCCATCTGTGGGTAAATCAACCCTGCTTAACATTATAACGAATGCCCAGGCAAAGGTTGGAGAATACCAATTCACCACATTAGATGTTATACCAGCTGTAATGGAATATAAAGGTGCTAGGATCCAAGTATTGGACATACCAGGTATAATCCCAGGAGCATCAAAGGGTAAGGGAAGGGGAAGAGAAATTTTATCAGTTGCAAGAAACGCAGACCTCATTGTAATGATAATAGACATCCTAGATCCAAAACAAAGAGATATTATACTAGAAGAGTTGAAGAATGTTGGTATAAGACCAGATGAAAAACCTCCAGACATTAGAGTGGAAAGGAAAAAAAGGGGCGGCATCCGAGTTTCAAGCACAGTAGAGTTAAGCCACCTCAATGAGAAGATAATAAGATCCATACTCAACGAGTATGGGATACATAATGCCGAAGTGCTAATACGTGATGATGCCACAATAGACCAGTTCATAGATGTTATAGAATCTAACAGAGCCTACATACCCACTTTAACAGTCTTCAATAAAGTTGACCTTGCAAACAAAGAATATGTTAAGGATATCCAAGATGAGATACCAGAATCCATATTTATATCAGCAAAAGAGAAGATTAATATCAATAGTCTTAGAGAAAAAATATTCGAAAAACTCAACCTCATAAGGGTCTACTTGAGACCCCCACAAGGCGAACCAGACTATGAAGAACCACTAATAATCAAAAAGAATGCAACTGTAAAAGATGTCTGCGGGAAACTTCACAGAGACTTTATAAGAAAATTCCGCCATGCGAGAGTATGGGGCGACTCAGTGAAATTCCAGGGACAAAAAGTTGGAATAGACCATATCCTAAAAGATGGAGATATACTAACTATAATAACTAGAAGATGAGGGTGTGAAAATTGAAACTAGACGATATAAAAATCTCAAAGGCAATAATAGAAGAATACATGGATGAACTAATAGACCACCTCGAGGTTGACGTGGCCATTGGTGGTGGCGGGCCATCAGGCCTCACCGCAGGCTATTACCTGTCCAAGGCAGGGTTTAAAGTGAGCCTATTTGAAAGGAAACTCTCCATTGGAGGTGGTATGTGGGGTGGTGGGATGATGTTCAATAAGATAGTGGTCCAAGATGCTGGAAGAGAAATCCTACAAGGAGAATTTGGAGTGGACTGCAAGGAACATGAAAAAGGATACTATGTTGCAGATTCTATAGAGGCCACCTCTACTATCTGTTCAAAGGCTTGTAAAGCAGGTCTTAAAATCTTTAACCTTGTAAGTATTGAGGATGTTATGATAAGAAACGATGAGATAACAGGTTTGGTATTGAATTGGACTGCGGTGGACATGGCAGGATTACACGTTGACCCTCTGAGTATAAGGTCAAGGATTGTTATAGATGCAACAGGCCATGACTGTGAAATAGTAAAAGTTGTCCAGGAGAAGATAGGTCCAAGGCTTAGTACAGAGACTGGTAAGGTTATGGGTGAGAAGCCAATGTGGGCTGATAAGGGCGAATCAAGTCTCCTTGAGAATACCCGTGAAGTTTATCCCAACCTTTATGTGGCTGGTATGGCAAGTAATGCTGTTTATGGTTCGCATAGGATGGGGCCTATCTTTGGTGGTATGCTGCTTTCAGGTAAAAAGGTGGCTGATCTCATCATGAAAAAATTGGAGTAAGTGCATGAGGAAAGCTTCTGTTGTTTGTATCACAGGAACTCCCGGGGTGGGTAAAACAACCGTCTCAAAGAAGCTTAAAGGGCGATTAGATGCTAATTTGATTGAGGTGAACCGTTTAGCCGAGGAGAAGGGTCTTTTAATTGGTGAGGATCCGCTTAGGGGTTATAGAATTGTTGACATCCCCTCCCTTTGCAGGGAGATCGAGAAGGTGATCAGCCAAGATTCTTTTAATATTGTTGAGGGGCATTTGTCGCATTATTGCAGGATCTGCGATCTTGTTATAGTTTTAAGATTAGATCCAGGCATTTTATGGGAGAGGCTAGAAGGGAGAGGATATGATCATAGTAAAGTGAATGAGAATGTTGAGGCAGAGGCTCTTGGAGTGTGCGCCTATGAAGCTTACCAATTACACAAAGGTAGGGTTCATGAAATAGATGTTACTAGCTTATCCCTTGATGAGGTCCTAGATGAAATCATAGGAGTCCTTGAAGGTGAGAAACCTTGCACATTTGGTGGTGTAGATTTCATGGAATGGTTCCTCGACGGAAACTTTTTAAATGATTAGATATAAAATTTCATCTAAAGTCTGCAAGAAGATCCCCTCCAATTAGAGTGGGGGGATGAATCGCGAAAAAAATCTAAATACCATCAAATATGCAGCCTCCGAATCCCCCACAAGGATAAGGAGTTAGTGGCTGTGTGAACCGGCCATTAAGGATAATACCCCCATAGAAGGGTTAAAATCTTCACGAAACCCCCATCGCCTAAGCAAGGGGATAGTTCACTAATATCCTTCTTGTAATGTTATTCCATTTGCAAGGAGAGTGGAAGTCTATTCTATAGTCTAAATTTGAGAGGATCTAGTTTGCCGGGGAGAAGGCCAGGATGGATGATGAGGATAGCCAGGGAGAGAATAGACATTCTTTTCCAATTAGCAGATAAGGAGTTCTCAAGGCATCCTGAAAGGTCCCATCGCTATGTTGAACTTGCAAGGAGGATCTCGAAAAAGTATAATCTGAGAATCCCAAGGAAGTGGAGGAGAAGGTTCTGTAAAGAATGTTACAAGTTCCTGAAGCCAGGATACAATTGCAGGATAAGATTATCCAAAGGAAAAATACACTACAAATGCTTGGAATGTGGCAGGATAATGAGATTCCCTTATATGAGGGAAAAAAAGCTTAAAAGGAGAAATAAAATTGAATATCACACCCTCAAAAAAAGAGCTTATGAGAAGATCCCTATCAACAATGACCATACAGATAGGGAAAGCAGGAGTCAATGAAAAGGTTATAAAAGAGATTAAAAGACAATTAAAGGATAAGGAATTGATAAGATTGAAGTTCGCAAAGAGCATATCCAGTGAAAAAGAAACCTATATTAATGAAATCATCAGAAAAACCAATGCCAAACTCATAGATTTAAGAGGAAATGTCGCTATAATATTCAAGAAAAGAGGATAGGAGGCAATAGGATGACAACAGTCTATGACGTGCCAGCAGATTTACTCATAAATCAAGTTGCAAAAGAATTACGCAAAGAAAAAAAGGTAAAACCGCCAGAATGGGTGCCCTTTGTCAAAACCGGCGTCCATAAAGAAAGACGCCCAGACAATCCAGACTGGTGGTATATAAGAGCCGCAGCCCTCCTACGGAGAATATACATTGACGGGCCGATAGGTGTGAACAGATTAAGGACAAGATATGGTGGTAAAAAAGATCGCGGTTCAAGACCGGAAAAGTTCAGAAGAGGCAGCGGCGCCATCATAAGAAAAGCCCTTCAACAATTAGAAGAAGCAGGTTTCATAGAAAAAGTGAAAGGCGGAAGAGTCGCAACTTCCAAGGGAAGATCCTTCCTTGACAAAATCGCACACAAAACCAAAGACGAGGCTAATATCTAAGGGGGTTAATGGGGGGCTTATTAAGGTGACAGACCTGGAAGAAATACGTAGAAGGAAAATGTTAGAATTGCAACAGAGGGCGCAGCAACAAGCAGCAGAAGCCCAGAAAGAAGAACAGTTACGCCAACAATTCGAGATACAGAAAAGACAGTTACTCATGAAAATATTAACCCCTGAGGCCAGAAGCAGACTCGCAAACCTAAGACTTACAAGACCAGAATTCGTTGAACAAATCGAATTACAGTTAATACAACTGGCCCAGGCCGGCCAGATACGTTCAAAGATCACTGATGAACAATTGAAGGAGCTTTTAAGGAGAGTCAGCGGCAAAAAGAGGGATATAAAGATAGTTCGCAGATGATCCTATTTTCATGTTTATGAGAGCATGTGTACTTTACAGTGGCGGGAAAGACAGCTCATTAATGGCCACAATATTAAAAAGGTTAGGTTTGGAAGTGGAACTTGCAACTGCAAATTTTGGAGTTTATGATTCGTGGATCCCCGCCGCGGAGTCTGCAGAAGCTCTTGGATTCCCGCATAGAATCTTAAGATTAGATCAGAGCATACTAATGGAAGCTGCTGGGAAGATAATAGGTGATGGCTTCCCAAACAATGGTATAAACTTCGTTCACAGACAAGTATTAGAAGCTGTTGCAAGAAAATATGATATAATAGCTGATGGCACAAGAAGAGATGATAAAACTCCAAAACTTACAATAGATGAGATAAGAAGCCTCGAGGATAGACATTCTATTGAATATATTAATCTTACAGGTTTCGGTTATAAAACAATAAATAGGCTTGCATCACAATTATTTATACTAAAAAAGGAAAAATCAGATATCCATAATAATTCAGATTATGAGATAGAAATAAGATACCTCATCGATAAAATAAAAGGGAAGGGCAAATCTTCAAGGTTCTTCCCGGTACATTACCAGACAAGGGTAATAGGCTGGAAACAGGAGGAATAGTCAGATGAGCAGAAACAAACACGTCGCCAAGAAAATAAGACTAGCAAAGGCTAAAAGACAGAATAGAAGAGTCCCAGTATGGGTTCTTCTCAAAACAAACCGTAAAGTACGCACACACCCCAAAATGAGACATTGGAGAAGAACCAAACTAAAAGTCTAAAAAAAGTAGAAATGGTGGATAAAAAATGGAGAGAACATACACCATACCATTAGGAAGAGTTAAAAATGTTCCAAGGACAAAAAGAGCCCCCAGAGCAATAAGATTCATTCGAGAATTCCTAAAAAAACACATGAAATCAGAGGATATAAAATTAGACTCATCAATAAACGAAAAAATATGGGGAAGAGGCATGCAAAAAATCCCCCCAAAGATAAAAATAAAAGCCATAAAAGAAGAAGACGGCACAGTTAGAGCCACACTAATAGAATAAAGGTGAAATATGATAAAAAGAGCAAACCTCGACGGAAACCCCAACCTAGGAGTCTACATTTCAGTAACAGAAACCAGCGCACTCATACCATTCCACGCATCCACCAGAATAGAAAAAACAATAGAAGAAATATTAGAAGTAGAGGTTTTCAGGGCCACCATAGCAGGAAGCAGCCTAAACGGGATACTATCCAGCGGAAACTCCAATGGAATCATAGTATCACCTTATATACTTGAAAGGGAGATAGAATCCTTAGAGAAAGCAGGCTTCGAAGTCTTCGCATTACCGGAAAAATTCACAGCAGTAGGCAACCTATTATTAGCAAACGATTATGGCGCCCTTGCAAGTCCACTGCTCTCTGAAAAATCAATGAAACTCATAGAAAAAGCACTGGAAGTCGAAGTTAAACAAGGTGCAATTGCGGGTTTCAACATTATAGGGTCGGTGGCCACAGCCACAAACAAGGGAGCCCTACTACATCCAAAAACCACAAAGAAAGAATTAAAATTTGTCGAGGAAACTCTAAGAGTACCAGCCGATGTTGGTACAATCAACCATGGAATGACAATGATAGGCGCATGCTCAATAGCCAACTCAAATGGCGCCATCGTAAGTGAAAAAACAACAGGCCCAGAAATGGCCCGAATAGAAGAAGCACTAGGCTTCCTTTGATAAGGGGGATTATCATGAAGACAAGAATATTTAGGGTTAAGGGAAGTTTTATGATGGGTGAAAAATTACAACCCTTCACCAGAGAATTAAAGGCAATAAAAAAAGAGGACATTTATGAAAAAATATATTCCGAATTCGGCAGCAAACATGGGATAGGCCGCAACAAGATACAAATAAAGAGTATAGAGGAGATCTCCCCTGATGAGGTGCAAGATCCCATATTAAAGGCCATATTGGAGGCATGATCATAATGGAAGACCAGCGAGCAGATGACCAGCAACGCCTGGAAGAGATCATAAACCAACTAAATTTCTACCAGGAACAGGCAGAGCTGATCCAAGCACAGATAGAATCCCTCAGGGGTTCTCTAAGTGAATTGGAGATCTTGGAGGATACTTTGGAGTCTGTGAGGGGAAAAGAGGGGGTTGAAACGCTAGTACCAGTAGGTGCGGGTTCATTCATAAAAGCCCGGCTTAAAGACACCGACGAGGTTATAATGAGCATAGGAGCCGGTGTAGCCATGAAAAAAACCCTAAAAGACGCAAAGGATACAATAGACCAGCAAAAGAAGGAACTGGAAGAAGCCATAGGTAAAATGTCAGAAAACCTTAAAAAAATAACCGAGATAGTTCTCAGATTATCCCCACAAGCAGAAGAACTATACCAAAAAATCAGAGGAAGTGAATGATAAATTGTTCGAAACACTGAAGAAAAAAATCAACAAAACAATCAACAAAATCACAAAAAAAATATCAGATAAAGAAAAGATAAAAGAGGAACCTATCAAGGAAACAGCCAAAGAAGAAACCATAAAAGAACCTACAAAAGAACTGGAGACAGAGAAAGTCAAAGAAGAACCAGAAAAGGATTCCGGGAAATTCAAAATCTTCTCTTTCATACAAGAAAAGACAATCTCTGAAAAAGACATCGAAGACATACTCTGGGACCTTGAAATGTCACTACTCGAAAGTGACGTGGCAATAGATGTCGCCGAAAAAATAACAAGCGAACTCAAAGACCAACTAGTAGGCAAAAAAGTCAAAAGGAGCACTGACATCATCGAATACACCCAAGAAGCCCTAAAAAATAGTATAATGGACATATTAAATGTTGATGGTGAAGATATCATTAAAACCCTCCAAGAAAAGAAAAATAAACCATTTATAATAATGTTTGTCGGCATCAACGGCACAGGAAAAACAACAACCATAGCAAAAATGGCAAAATACTTCCTAGATAAAGGACTAAAACCCGTAATCGCGGCCTCAGACACCTTCAGAGCAGGGGCCATAGAACAGTTAACCCATCACGCGGAAAAACTTGGAGTGAAAATAATAAAACATGAAAAAGGCGCTGATCCAGCAGCAGTAGCATTCGACGCTGTAGAACATGCAAAAGCAAAAGGAAAAGATGTTGTTTTAATTGATACTGCTGGTCGAATGCAAACAAACGTCAACCTCATGGATGAAATGGCAAAAATAAAAAGGGTTATAAAACCTGACCTTATCATCTTTGTAGGAGACTCACTCACAGGCAATGATGCCATTGAACAGGCCATGAAATTTAATGAGAGTGTTGGAATCGACGCCATAATACTTACAAAGGCAGATGCGGATGCAAAGGGTGGTGCGGCCCTATCAATAGGTTATGTTATAAACAAGCCCATAATGTTCCTTGGAACAGGTCAAAGTTATGATGATCTTGTAGAATTTAAACCTGAATGGATGATCCACCAACTATTCACATAAAAGTTTGTGGTTGGACGAGATTTGACAGAAATAATTGAAAATAGGGAACTTAGGGATAAATTTTTTGTTTTCAAGGATAGAAGAGATGCTGGGGAAATCCTCGCCCAAATGCTATGGGAATATCAAGATTCTGATGCCATAATACTTGGCATACCGGCAGGTGGAATTCCAGTAGCTGCTGTTATAGCGAAAAAACTTAATCTAACATTGGATGTTCTAGTTGTAAGTAAGATAACATTACCCTGGAACAGGGAAGCAGGATATGATGCAGTGGCATTTGATGGTACAACAAAGTTAAACCAAAAACTGATAGATTCCCTTGGATTAACTGGGAGGGAAGTGGAAGCTGGTATCAAAGAAACCCTGAAGAAGGTTGAAGGGAGAGTTCAGATTTTTAGAAAAGGTAAACCACACTTAAAACTTAGAAATAGGACTGTGATAGTTGTTGATGATGGCTTGGCATCAGGATACACTATGCTCGCGGCTGTGGAGGCTCTTAAAAGGGCTGGTGCAGGTAAAATAGTTATCGCAGTACCCACAGCCAACTTAGATGCTATCAAAAAATTGGAAGGGAAAGTGGACATGATATATTCTCCTAACATAAGACAGGTATACCCTTATGCTGTTGCAGACGCCTATGAACATTGGTCTGATGTGTCAGAGGACGAGGTTAAAAGTATACTTCAAAGGTTCTGACTATAGGAATCTTTCAAGGGAGGAGGCGATGGCTGTTGCGCTGTTAAAAAAGACAGAACAGAGAACACCAACAATTTTACCATCCTGTATAATTGGAGATCCGCTATCACCAGGTAATGGCAGGTTTCTATGGGCGAATGCGAGATAATGATATGTTCTACCCACAGACAAGATCGTGCAATAGTTCTTCTCCCCTTCTTTCAGTGAATAGGCGGGTCCAAGCCTTGGAGAACCTATCTCTATAAGATTAACAAGAGAAGAAGGAATCTTGAAATTTGCCACGGCAAGATCCAAGTCATATAATATCCTGGTAATTGTACCCTTAAATTTCCCAATATAGACAGGATCCCCCAGATGACAACCCCCAACCCTTAAAAGGTGTTGTACAGTTATAACCCTAAAATCTCTGTCTTCTGGGATAATCGCACCTACTACAGCCTCTTTCTTATTACACCGAATCCTTGAACCAGGTCTAATACACATTTCAAGATATGATCTGATTTTAATCATATTTTTATCTTTCTCTGGGGGGTTTCCCCAACACAGTCATCATTTATAAAATTTTTGCTTTTAATATAAAATAAAAATATAAATAGAGAAAATTTAATACAAAATAGAAATATGTAAATGGGGAAAATTGACATTTAGGATCAATAAAGTAAACAGAGGAACATAAATCCTGGAACTATTTCTTTTTAGCAAAATCTCAAAAACTCCTATGGAATCTGATGAGAAGATATTTCTCTATTTACAATTAATAACTTTTGGAGGGGCGGTTAATGTACAATAGGGAGAAAATTGTGACTATTTTATTTTTGATCAGCTTAGCTGTTCTTTTCCCAATTTGTATAGATGATGTATCGGCAGCTAATACAACCACTCAGACCACAGCTGTAGTGACAAACCAGTTCGCTAACACCGTTACCATAATTGACATTTCATCAACACCTCAAATAAAAAGCACCTTAAACGTTGGAAACCAACCTAACGGAGTAGATATAACCCCAGATTCCCAGAAAGCCTTGGTTACCAGTGTCGATAATAGTACAATTTCAGTGATAAACTTAACAGCAGAAACACCATTTGTTTCAGACACGATAAACATCCCAAAATACAATGGTTATGGCCTCGCTAGTATTGACATCAGTCCAGATGGAAATATTGCGGCTGTCACATACACATATTATGGTCCACAAGCAAAAAAGATCACACTTTTAAACATGACTTCGAACACTCCACAGATCATCAAGGACATATACGTAGGATACTATAATGGAGCCTATATCTTTGGCGAAGCAAACGACGTGGCCATTACATTAGATAACAAGTATGCGCTGGTTACGGTGGGAGGTTATGGTAAAGGAGTTATATCCGTTGTTGATCTCTCATCTATGGATGAAATTTACACAATAGATTTAGGAGCTGGATATTTCCCTATATGCATTGGGATGGATCCTACTGGAAGGTTCGCAGTGGTAACAAATCTTGGGGATAATAGTGCATATATTATTGATTTAACAACATCACCATTCACGATAAAAGCTGTTGTCCCAGTAGGTAAAAATCCAGGGGCTAAACCAGCAATCACGGCAGATGGAAAATATGCGGTCGTTGCAGCTAGTGATAATGGTACAGTATCAATAATCGACTTAACATTAAGTATACCTACGGTGGTCAAAACAATATATGTTGGAGGCTATCCCCGAGGAGTGGCAATCATAGACGATATTGCACTAATAGCCTGTAGATCCACTTATTATATACAAGAGATCGATTTGAACACATTCAATGTCATTGGCAGTTTCTTCGCGAATTATTCTCCAAGTAAAATAGCAATTTCCAGACCCACAGCCGCAAATAATGATCCTGTAGCCGTGAATGATACCGTGACAACATTTGAGGACATGTTTGTCATGATAAGCGTGCTTGTCAACGACTTTGATGCTGATGGCGATGCATTAACAGTAACTGGTGTCACGGATCCTGAACATGGAAGCATAACTTGGACACCGGATGGTATAATAAAATATACACCAGATGAGAATTATTATGGCACAGACACATTCACATACACCATAACAGATGGTGAATTAACAGCCATTGCGACAGTTACAGTAACCATAACACCCATGAATGACGCTCCAGTTGCTGTTGCTGGTTCTGATCAAGTGGTGGATAAGGTTACTACAGTTTATCTTGACGGTACTCAGAGTTATGATCCAGATGGTGAAAGTCTCACATATCAATGGGAGTTCTTATCAAAGCCTATTGGAAGCAATGCGGTGCTCAGCGGCGCTAACACAGCGCGACCAACATTTGAGCCAGATTTAAAGGGAGAATATGTGATACAGCTCACAGTGACTGATTCATGGAATGAAACCTCATCATCACTTGTAAAAGTGTGTTTCCGCAACCTACAACCGGTTGCTGATATTGTAACAGCTTCCTCGGTTATGGTTGGTGAAACTGTAACCCTTGATGGTAGTGGAAGTTCAGATATGAATGGAGATGCTCTAAGCTATCAATGGAGTTTCTTATCAGTTCCTGTGGGGAGTCAAGCCACCATAGCAAGTCCTCAGGCTATGGTGACAAGTTTTGTCCCGGATCTGCCAGGTACATATATAGTGCAGCTTATAGTAAACGATGGCAACATAGACAGTCAACCAGTCATTGCCATGATCCAAGTAACAAGTCCAATAATAGAAGTCATAGAATCCATCGAAAATACAGAAAATATAGTCATATCACTAGATTCGGCTGTTTTCAAGACAGATAATATGCAGAACGCACTTTTAAATAAATTAAGTTCAGTGATGTGGGAAATAAAAGCGGGTGATTATAAAGGTGTATTATCAAAACTTCAAAATGACATTTTGAAAAAGACCGACGGTTATATGACCATAGGAGCGCCAGATAAAAATGACTGGATCCAAGACAGGGAAACACAGGTTATATTGTACTATTCCATCCTTGAGATAATTGAAAACTTAAAAAAACTTTTATAGGATTTGGGAGACGATAAACCTCCCAATTTCTTTTTTTCTGCTGAAATCATCACAATAAGGTATCATATTTTTCATGTTCAGGCTTCAATAACATTTTAATAGTTTAGGTATCCTTCGTTGTAGAGTCTTTGGAGGTCTGAGGCGTGGAACATTTCATAGACTGCATATGGATTGCTAAGGTATGGTTCTATAAGGCCCTTTGCTATGTAGTAGTATGCGCCGAGTCTGCCATATTGTTTCCATACTAGTTGTACATATAATGGGAAACCACATCCTGGGTTTATGAATATGTTGCCTTTGCGGACCGTTCCATGGAAGTAGAGTGGTATTGGACCTTCTTGGCCGTTTTCTTTGGCGAGATTTTGTACGTAGGCGAGTGCTTCGTCGAGTGTGTTGAATTCGTATCCGTCGACTCTGTAGCGGTATTTTCCATCGGGTATTCCGAATATGAATGTTTGTATGACTTCGTTCCAGTCAATGTCTGTTCTAAGACCGTTTGGGTCGATGAATGCGAAGTTTATTATGGTAATGTTACCTTCCTTGTAGTGGGAGTAGGAGGCGTCTCCTGCATAGTGTACTACGACAACACATTTTGATCCTTTCTTTTGAGCGTAACTGGCAGCTACCTTCGATTGTGGGTGGCCTGCTGCCATGTCTGGATTTGCTAGTTTAACTAGTCCAAGGCGTCCCACGGGTTCGAATGGGCCCGTAAGTGTTGTGATGTAGAGGTAAATTCCGAATATGGCTATTATGCCTATGATAATGTAGGTTGTTTTTGTCATTTGTGATCCCAGAACTTTTTTGGTTACCATAAAAGTTTAGCTTATTTCAATTATAAAATTAACGGGTGAAGTGTCCCTCACTATTGCAAGTAGAGGTTATTAGCAACAGTGGATTATTTCTTTTTTTCTATGATTTCTTTTAGTTCTTTTATTTCTTTTCGAAGTTCATCTAGTCTTTTTTCTAGGAGTCCTATGGTATCATGGAGTTCTTTTTCCTTTTTAGGGTTTTTAACGAACCAGGATGCTAGTGAGGCTGTTAAGAAGCCGAAGAATGTTATTCCCACGAACATTAGGAAGCTTGTTATGATTTTACCATAAAATGTTACTGGGGCTATAACAACTTCTCCTGCCATGGTTGTGGTTATAGTCTGCCATAGGGAATCTGTAAGACCTTTGAGGAATGGATTCACACCAGCTTCTGTATTATAGAATAGTAGTGTTCCAGAGAGGATAGCGAATAATAGTATAGCAATTGCCTGGTCAACATGTGTCTCCAAGAGGAAATTGAACATGCCCTTGATATACCTTCTAAAGAGTGCTAAAACCTTCAAGAGTCTGAGAATCTTGATTAATCTTGTGAATCTGAAAATCCTGAGATAAGGTAAGGGTATGAATGCTATTATGTCAGTCCAGTTCTTTTTGATGAAAGCCCACTTATCCTCATTTGTCTTCGCATGGTAGAGAAAATCGGCGAATAATAGTATGCAAAGTAAAAGGTCGAAATTGTTAACTGAGGATATTAATATTGGAGTTGCAGGATAAAAAGAGATGTAGATTATGGCGAATATATCAATGAGTATAAGAACATCTAGGATGGCTTCTTTATATTTTATGAAATTTTCGGATGGCAAACGGAAGCCCCCCCTTTATACTCAAGATTGTCCTTTCATGTTATTATTCCAATACCATTTTTGGTTTGGATTTCTACGTTTGAATATGATTCAAGTTCTTCTAGGAATGCGTTGGCATCATCCACGTCCATGAGTTGGGGATAGCAGCCTATGATGTTTATAGGATAAATATGGATGATTGAACTGTTACCTTTAATTGTTACGACTATTATCATGGATCTTTTCGTCTCAGGGTTTTGCATGTCAAAAACGCAATTCCCGAGACTATAAAATATAAAGTGTCCTTTATATTTTTCTATGCCGCCTGGGACGTGGGGGTGATGTCCAACCACAATGAATGCACCTTCATCAATACATTTATATATATCCTTTTGTACTTCGTTTGGAGTGTAGCGGTACTCGTTGCCATAATGGAATTCACAGATAATATAATCAGCCCCTGCATTTTTAGCATCATCTATTGCAGCTTTTATATGTTCCCAGGAAATTGGCGCGAAACCAGGTCTATTTTGGGTTGCTGGGGGCATATAATATTCATCTGCGAATTCTGATGCTTGTATGATAGCTATCTTTTTCCCTTTAACTTCTATGATAAGGGGTTTATAGGCTTCTGTTATATTGGGGCCTGCGCCTACATATTTTATATTGTTAGCTTTTAGGTTTTTTATGGTGTCATTTAGGCCTGTTTCTTTAAAATCCATGATGTGGTTGTTTGCGAGGCATGCGACGTCCACTCCAGCGTCTTTGAGCGATTTTGTAAATTGTGGATCTGCTTTGAATGTTATTATTTTGTCTCTTGGATCTGTTGAATTGGTGATAGGTGATTCTAGGTTGATTATTGTCAGATCTGTTCCATTGGTTAGGTTAATCACGTTTCTGAATGGTTGCGGATCTTCATGTAAAATAGGATCAACATTCCTCCCTAACATAACATCCCCAGTAAAAGTGATATTAATAGATTCTTCAGATTCCTTATCTTTCGGATTTGTAAGATTAGAAACTACTAGACCCAATATTAGAATGGTAACGGCTCCTATGAGGATAATTTTCATCTTTTTTCTCATAATCTTATGCTTTTTATAGCTTTCAATATAAACCTATCCAAATGGGGAAATGTTTCTTGTCCCTCCTCCGTGTGAGCCATATGCTTTCATCTTACCAATACTTCATCTGGAGTTTGCGGCTCTTCACTTACTATTTTTTTATTGAGGAGTGCTTTTATATTGTAGAATGGAAATTTTTTCATCTTGTAAATTGCCCAAAAAAATGTTTTTTTTGAGGTGATAAAGATAAAGCTAAAAATATATAAAGTATGATATAAATAATATTTTATATTATTTTATGAGGTGTTTGGAGTTGACTTTTAGGAATAAGTTTAATGAAAATGAATGGTTAACCTTACAAGCAGCACCGATCTGGGTTTTTGAAGTTGTGGCCATAGCTGATGGTAAAATTGATGAGGAGGAATTAGAAGAAGTATTAAACCAATCAAAGAATGTTATAGAATATTCTACTGGATTTACCTATGAGGTATTCAGGGATCATATAGTCAATGTGACGAATAACAATCCTAAATTTAGAAATTTATTAAAAAAGAATCCTCTAGAAGGTTTGAAGACAGTTGCCGACCTTCTGGGGAGATTGAAACATTCAGAAGCTCAAAATTTCAAGAAAATGCTTTTAAAAATGGCGATAAAAGTTGCAAATTCCTCGGATGGGGTTGATAAAAACGAAGAGAAAGCCATTGCAATAATCATGGGGATACTTGACGACATATTATAAACCCCCCCATAAATTTTATCATAGGAACCTTTTTTAATCTTCAGCTTTAAAAGATCACAAAAAAACTACTTTCTTTTTTAAAGGTTGAAAATTTAACTTTTTCAGCGAAAGCAAAAAACCCTCAAATCAAAGCAACTGAGACAAATCCTATCCTAAGAACCATCAATTGGAACATAAGCCACTAATTTCACCATTGAAGCGATATAATGGTTTATTCCACAGAACGGAAACTTTATTTTCCAAAAATTTGGATAATATTCACCAAGAAAAACTCTTTTTATATCAAAATAATAATAATATTAATTGGCTTAAAAACATGGAAGAAGCCATAAATTAAAAAGAGGGGTTTCCCATATAAGTCCAAAAAAACCTAAGATTGGAAAAATTAAGAAGATTTTCATGGTTGCAGTTACTATTCTGATTTTAATAACTGCCGTTTTAGTATTTTATCCAAGTTTATTCCATGTTTATCCTATTGGGAGTCATGTCAATAATTCGAACAATACTACCCCAACGATCCCTTACAAAACCTACGCAGATAATAGGATCACATTTAAATATCCTGCAGATTGGAAGCCTATAAAAGACCTTCATAGTCCCACTCGATGGGGGTACCCTCCAGATCCCATCGTAGCATTCTATGATCCAAGTGATAATCACACTGAAGCTAATATCAGCACTTACTTCTATGTTAAACAATTGAACTTTAGATCATTTGACGAAGAACTCAGCAAATATAGACATGATATTGCAAATATTGGGCAGACAGAAGTTTCAGAACGAAATATTACTGTCAATGGGATGAAAGCCGTGGAACTCATTAAAACATGGCATGCTGATGGAATACAATACCAAGCTTTGACTGTGCACATTGAAGCCGTCCCAGGCTCCAAATATTACAGGATAGGCTGCGTCACACCACTCAGCAAGTACAATGAAACACTACCAAAATTCAGATTAGTAATAGAAAGTTTCAAATTACTCTAAAGAAACCAAAGTAGAAGTACAGTCAACGATAATACTCTAGAAATGGATCAAGAAAGAGAAAACCCATTGGGCGGGTCAAATAAAGGAAAAATATTTGGGGGTTTATAAGCCCCCCAAACATTAAGTACCTTAGGCATAGTATGTTGCGATAATTTGACTTACACTGGCACATGTGGTATAATATGGTTTACTTCCATATTTTTTGGTAACTAAGGATGGGTCAAAGTTTATCCATTTCCCATCTATTAATACTTGCACCCATCGGTGGTTACTTGCTTCAACTGATGCTCCTTGAACTATTCTAACGGTGTACCCATTATCATATAATACTTTAGCTGTCCATGCAGATAGACCCCAGCAGTCTCCAAGTCCGGTTCTTTCAACACCTTCTGCGGTAGTAGCTGCTCCGTACTGGTGGTTCAAGTTTTGATTGATGTATTTGGCTAGAATTTGCAAACCTTCAGTTCCTTGCAATCCATTTAATTGACCATTTCCGAAACTGGTAGTTCCGTTTCCTCCATTTCCTCCATTGTTGCTGGGTACTGTTACGGAGTTTGGTAGTCTTCCGTTGGTTTTGTAGAAGTTCATGACTTTGGAGAAGATGTAGACTAGTGTTTCGAATTTTATTTGGTCGATTGAGCTGTTTACGTTGTCTGGTGCTTTGCCTGTGGCGTCTATTATGTTTTTAATGTTTTGTGCCATGTTGATGTATTCTGTTTTTGTGAGTGTGCCGCCTTTTGTTGTTCCAGTAGGATTTGAGGGTTCTTCCACGTTTTTCAATGTAATTGGTGTTGTTGATCCCTGGTTTGTTTGGATCAAATCTGTGGTTAAAAGGTCTAGGAATTGTGGCATGGTAACCTGATTATTTCTAATGGTCACATAACTTGGCAACCTACAATTGGTTTCATAAAAGTTTTTCACTCTGGTTGCTGCATCATTCACTTCAACTAACGTGTAACTCATTTGTGTTTGATTTTGTATTTGTGTTTGTGTCTGGTTTTGTGTTTGATTTTGTATTTGTGTTTGTGTCTGGTTTTGTGTTTGATTTTGTATTTGTGTTTGTGTCTGGTTTTGTATTTGTGTTTGGCTTTGTCTCTGTAACTGTGTTTGGGCGAGGTATCCATTGCCTGGTACTGTTACGGAGTTTGGTAGTCTTCCGTTGGTTTTGTAGAAGTTCATGACTTTGGAGAAGATGTAGACTAGTGTTTCGAATTTTATTTGGTCGATTGAGCTGTTTACGTTGTCTGGTGCTTTGCCTGTGGCGTCTATTATGTTTTTAATGTTTTGTGCCATGTTGATGTATTCTGTTTTTGTGAGTGTGCCGCCTTTTGTTGTTCCAGTAGGATTTGAGGGTTCTTCCACGTTTTTCAATGTAATTGGTGTTGTTGATCCCTGGTTTGTTTGGATCAAATCTGTGGTTAAAAGGTCTAGGAATTGTGGCATGGTAACCTGATTATTTCTAATGGTCACATAATTGGGTAATCTGTTGTTGGTTTCACAGAAGTTTTTCACTCTGGTTGCTGCATCATTTACTTCGTTTGGCGTGTAGGTTGTCTGAGAACTTACTTGCGACGTTAACTGCTGGTTTAGGGTGGTTGAATTGTTACCATTTGCAGCGGAAACGTCGCTGACGTTTAGGACCAATGCTAGACCGAGTAGTAATAGCATTGGAAATATCCATTTTCGCTTAATTTTACCGCCTCCATATCCTAATTTATTAGGACAGTTTTTTGTGTATGACTACAAGATCACATAGCATAGTATATAAATGTTTTGGTTTTTTCCGGGAAAAAAACGATGATAGAACTCTTTTTAAAATTTAAAGGCTGCTGAGAGGTCTGCTATGTAATGTTTTTAGGGTGGGCTTTTTCTGTTGTAATTTTCAATTATGGGGGTTATTTGGATTATTATTTCCCCAAAAGAACCGTTATAAATAGTTTGACGCTAATTTAACCACCCTTCCACCCATTAAACTCGACAAGTTAAGGGTTCATCGTGGAAAAATGAGGATATTGAACATCCAATACACATTTAAAAAACTATAAGACTGCTAAAAGTAATTTAAAGATGGTAAATTAATCAAGTTTTCACAATTTTTCAAAAAAAGGATAAGACACTCAATTAAAAGTCTCCAAACCCTTCTTATAAAAAAACAGGTAACATAACCCAAATCTCACAACATGAAAAAACTGGGAAAAATCTAAGCATGCAAAAAAGGGTGAAATCAAAGATCATGGCCATTCTATGACTTCAATTGAAGATTAAGCAATTATATGCACCCCCCCAAAAAACCCATTTCATCTTTTCTTCAAAAACGCTCTCCCCCCTTTTTTCGTAGTAGGGACTTACAAGCAATAATAATGCATGGAGACTATAATGGATAATCTAGAATATTTGCAACCTCCATTAGTTTATCCGAAACTTTTTTTGGTGCAGGTGGAGACTAATATCTGGTTTTATAGATGTTTGAAAAAAAGAAATTGTAGGGGGAATTTTTAATATTTTCTATTCATAGATATTCCGGAAATAATCAGTATACTGGCTAGGAATAGTGGTATGATCTCTGTTCCTGTGTTTTCCATCCCAACAGTCCTCGGGACATATTTGGAGGTATCTTCTTGTGAGTCTATTTTTACGCTGGTATTTAATATTTGTTGGTCGGTTTGTGCCATTATTATGGCCATTCCTGCGGTTGATGTTTTTAAGATAGTTTTTGCCATTCCTTGTATGGTCTGTGCAATTTTTCCTATTTCACCAAGGCTGCTGGTGAAGTTTACTAGTGTGTTGTCGGGTAGGTGGCCGGTTAGTGGAGTTATGATGGTTCCATTATAAAGTTGGTTGAAGCTGACTATGATTGTGCTGGTTTCTCCTGGGTGGATGGCTGCAGGGTTGGCTTTTATGGTCATATAAATCCAGACTTTGGGTTGTTCCATTCCCAATAGTAGGCTTTTGAAGTCTGGGTGGTTTGTTCCCCACCAGTTTTTCTCTGCATTTACATTTCCACTGTCTTTGAAGATGGTTGGGTTTGTGTTTCCTACTATACGGTTTAGGTTTGCTGTTGTATTACCGCCTTCTTGGTTGGCTATTCCTCCACCTAAGTTTGAATTTCCTTTTAAGTCGTTGTTGATGAGGTTGCTTTTGGTTAGTGTCATGTTGCCTTGGTTGTTGATTCCTCCGCCAAGGTTTGTTCCTCCCCCAGCGAAGTTGCTCTCTATGTGGCTGTTGGTTATGGTCATGTTTCCATCGTTGAAGATTCCACCACCTTGATTGGTGAGTCCTATGGCTTGGTTGTTCTTTAGGGTGCAGTTATCCATGATTATGGTTCCTTCTTCTTGATTGCAGATCCCTCCCCCAAAGGTCCAGAGCCCTAGTGCTATGTTGTCTTTTATTATGCAGTTTATGAGTGTTAGGTGGGCTTTGCGTTCATTGTAGATTCCCCCCTACATTGGCTTGTCCATCCATGACGGTGTTGTTCTGGATGGTACAGTCGTTGAGGATGAGGATTCCATTGTTGAATATTCCACCTCCAAAGTTGACGATATCTCCAGTGACATTCCCTTTTTGTATTGTTAAACTTTCAATGCTCACTTTTATTCCAGGGAGGATAGTCATGACGCGACCGTTATTTGTGCCGTCGATAGTGGTGCCGGTTTGGCTTTGACCTATGATATTCACGTTCTTTGCGATTATTAGATGCTCGGGGTAGTTTCCATCGGCCACATGGATGGTTCCATGGTCATCCACTTCGTTTGTGGCGTTCTGGATAGTCTTTTTGGCGGTTAATGGTGTTTCTCCGGTGTTTCCATCATTGCCTGAGTTTGCATTGACATAGAGTACAGATGCTGCGTGAGAATAATTCATGGTAGTGGTTATTGTTGTCGTTAGAAGTATGAGAGTTAAAAGGAGCAAGTAATTTTTTTGGTTTTTTATAACTTTCACCCCCCATTATTTTTCTTTTTTATTATTTTCCATCCATATAACCTTTACCCTTCTTTTAGGGAATGCTAAGTAATGAAAGGATGTAAAGAGAGTGTAATGATAAAATAACACCCTTAAGAACTTGAATATTTTGTATAATGGGTTTAAAATGCTTTTTTTAAATGTTGGGGGGTGCTTTTCCATGTGGTAGTTTTTTTTCGTTATAGCTATGTTTAACGAAGTACCGAAAAGTTTATATAGTCTCAATCCTTGTTTTGTTGGATTGGTTGTTTCAATTCATGTTAAACGAAGATAATATTTTAAAATAACAGAGAGTAGACCGAAAAGTACTTTGACTCTATAGATATTTTAAGATGCACTTGTTGACATCGCATGTGGTATCAATTGTCTATTCTACACTCTCTTTAGAAAGTTTTTTTTGAGCATATTTCTTTTATTAACCTTAATTTTTAATGTTGGCTCCTGGTTTATTCTTTCCGAATAACTATAAATCGTGGGAGCTGAAATAGATGGAAAAGCCGAAATTCACCCTATATAGTGTTAGACAGCCAGAACACGTCGAAAAAGAAAAAATCCAGGACTCACAATAGTATTATCTACATTTTGGTTGGTTTAAGCCAAAATCTATACAGTGAAAAATAGCCCAAGGATTCTCCTAAATTATGCCATGTCAGCAATTTTAATTATCTTCAATAGGGATAGTTAAGACGCCAATACTTTGGATACATGGAATATACGATGCTTATACAACACTTGAAAAGATCACTGATGAAAAAGTAATTTAATTTATGGATTGACTTTTCTTATTTAATAGGCACCAATCAATTAATTGCATTTTCACGAGAGAGTCTCCAAAAGGGGGGATCCTCCCAAGAAGGTTATCTAATTTTATAAAAAGGATAAAAATGCTCATGAAACCAAGAAATCCAAAGAATAATTATTGGAAATGGGCGTGATAACAAAAAAAGGGATTCGAAAAAAATAATTAAATCTGACTTCCTATAGTTAATAGATTAAAATAGGAAATACTATGGGGGAATATGGTGAATATTAAGGTTGCGGAAATTCCAAGACTAATTGTTTCAATTTTAATATGTTTGATCGCGGGATTTTTGGGTTCATTGGCTACAATACCATCCATACCTACATGGTACGCCTCTCTAACAAAAACCGGCTTGGACACCGCCAAGTTGGCTATTCGCCCCGATCTGGACCACACTGTACATACTAATGGGCTTAGCAGCATTTCTTGCGTGGCGTGAAGGATTCCAAGAAAAAGAGGTTAAAATGGCCCTGGGGGATATTCGGCTTACAACTTATATTGAATGTTTTATGGTCTGTGGTGTTTTTCGCCTTCAAATCCACACTAGCAGCTTTTATCATAATCTTGCTACTCTGGATACTTGTAACAATAATCAAATTCTCTAAGATATCTAAGCCAGCTCCCCATTCTACTACCTTATATGGGTGACTATAGCATCAACACTAAACTATGCAGTATATATTAAACATGTGAAAGTGCTAAATTTGGACGAACTAGGATATTAAGAAAATTTTTTTATAATGGGGAATTGAAAACCCCACATATGAGTTATAATCTTGGCATGTTGTAGGAAGCAGTTATATAATAAAATTATGAATAGTATGAACTTTGATGGGAATGGTAAACTTAACCCAAGAAGGGTAGGCTAAATAAAACAAAAAGTGTAAAATCATAGCAATTTAGACACAACCTTTCCAACCCCCACATACAAAATTAATAATCTATACTTTTATTACCAGATCAAATAAAAAATATCATCCTTATCTTGAGGATTCTATGAAAAATACTGTTCCATTTTAAAGTTCCTTCAATCCTTGGAATCTCATATTTTTGGAGATCTCCATTTATTGTCTATATATCTTCTAATGATTGCTGATAGGTGAAATGTCCCCCAATACCTGCCCTCAAATGCTTATAAAGATCATTTCTATGAGCATCAAATGTCACCTTATTAGCTGTGGAAACAACAGCCCCTGGTTTATATCCAGTGACCTGGCACACCTTATAAAGTAGTATGGCCAATGCAATGAAGTTTCCATAGGTCTTCGTGTCAAAAAATTGGCTTCTGAAAACCGCCATTAGGTTCAATTTGTCTTTTATTGGTTTGAAATCGATTTGGGTTAGGGATTTTACTCCTTCTGCTCGTGGACATGGCCTGCATGCGGCTTTCAGGTCCTTGGTTGGTGAGAATAGTATGCATACCATGGCGTTTGTTGAGCCTCCATGCATTTTTTTTGCCATTTTTATCCCTGGCAGACAAGCGTTTCTCCACTTCCAGGAGCTGATCGAAAGAAAACTCTTCTGATAAACCCCGCTTATAATAGCCCTGTTCATTAAAGAGATCTTGGATTCTGCCATTTATCCAATCTTCTCCTGAATATCCGCCAGTCCATCCATCCTTTTTAGAAAATTTAAAACTTACAAAAGCCTCATACACTCTATCATCCACATTTATAACCTTACGCCAATCATTAACATCTAGAGAGGAAATTTTTATTGAATTGACTAGGATTGGCTGCGATATATGAATCATCAAATACCAGTGGGGTGACTTAGCTTCCAATATTGCCCTATAAGCCTTAAAATAAGCCTCCCCAATACTCTCACCTTCAATATAACCCATCAAACCCCACATCAAATTTTATCTAAAAGAGAGAATCTCTCCCCAATGAAAACACCACTATCCTATAATAAACATCTACACCTATATAACACTTGACATCCCCAAAAAATTTAGCTAAAAGAAAGACAAAACACAATAATAAAATCAACCACGTGAAAAAAGATGAATGATAGCCCAGATATTAAACCATGGTTTAAAAAAGGCAACCAACTTTTAGCAAAAGGTAAATGTGAAGAAGCCCTCATTTACTATAACAAAGCCCTTGAAGCAGACCCAGAAAATACAAGAATATGGGATAATAAAGGGGTCGCCCTATCAGACATGGGAAGACACCTAGAAGCCATAGAATGCTTCGAAAAAGCCCTAAAACTAAAACCAGACAATGCTAAAGCATGGTCAAACCTCGGAGTCACACTCGGAACCCTCAGAAGGTATGAAGAAGCCATAGAATGCTTTGACAAAGCCCTAGAATTAAAACCTGAAAGTAGCAGAACATGGACCAATAAAGGAACCGCCCTCTTCTGCCTTGAAAAGTACCCAGAAGCGGTAGAATGTTTCAATCAAGCTTTAGATATAAATCCGAAAAATTCTGAGGCATGGGCCGGCAAAGGATCCGCCCTAAGGCTCATAGGAGAATACAAAGAAGCCATAGAATCCTTCGAAAAATTTATAGAACTAGCCCCACCCAAGGCCCTACCACTCATCAAACAAGCCAAAATCATCGTGGAAGAACTCAAAAATACACTAAAAAAAGAACCCTAATACCCATATAAAATTTTAATTCTTTGCACAATTCCAAATAAACGAATACTAAGTTGATAGAATAACCCCAAAAAAAACAGATCGAAATATTATGCAAACTCTTTGCAGAAAAAAGTGTTAAAGTAAATGGATAGAATCAAAGTATATGCATAGAAAATGGTAGAAGGGTCCGGGTTAAAATAATCCACTTTGTATAGTTTTTATAATCCCAAGCAGAGGCCAAAGCAAGATCTCCCCACAAAAAGGGGGGAAGTAGCAGCGATTGGACATGAAATAATAATCTGCTTGCTGATAGTAATTCTGGGATGATGGCCTTCACCCTACTATTCGGTGGTGGAAAATAAAAAAATAGGAGATGGGCCCTTTAAACGGGCAAAAGCTTTTGGGTGCATTTATGGTTTATTATCTCTGATTTTAGTTCCGTTTTGTTCTTGGTGTAGTGATCCAAGTTTGAATATTGTACAATGTATTGTTTAATTATAAACAACTTTGGCTTTGGTTCTTGTATTGTGTTTGGTTTTGGATTTTTGTCTGATTTTGGATTTTTAGTTTTGTCTGGTTCTTGTATTGTGTTTGGTTTTGGATTTTTGTCTGATTTTGGATTTTTAGTTTTGTCTGGTTCTTTACTTGTAACTTCTGGCTTCCGTAGCAATGGTAACTTGCTGCAATTCCGCTTGCTATTATAGCTACAAGGATTATAGTTGCCAATTTCTTCAATGTAGACTCCCTCCCTTCCTTTTGTTTAACACAAATACCTATTAATAAATTTTTCGGCTAGAACCTGAGAATGAATAAAAAATATTCACCTTGTAGTGAATGCACCCATTATAATGGTGGCACAGATTGCGAATTGTAACAGAGAATGTGCCCCCATGAAGTTATCATGAAATACTCCTTGCATAATACCTATTCAGTTGATTTAAATGTGGAAGTACATCAAATCCCAATTTGCAATGAGAAGGTACGCCCTCCGGAATACTTGAAAGACCAAATTTCGATTTGAAAATACATATTCCTCATTATTATTCACAGAAATTTTACTAAAAGATTATAATAACTCTCAGCAATTCAGAACATTTTGTAACCCTCCTACAGCTACTTCTTGAAGCTTAGGGTGAGCTACCCTTATTAAAAATTTTTCTATAATGTTCTAAGAAAACTTCCTTTGGAATAAACCTTATCGCCACAAATACCAACAAAGGAACTATTATAAGATCATCCAACTGTCCAAACAATGGAATAAAATCCGGTATCAAATCCATCGGAAGAAGGAAATATCCCAAAGCAACGCCCAAGAGAACCTTCGAAACTCTGGGAACCCGCTCATCCTCCTTCAAAGCCTTTGCTAATTCCATACTCTTCTTCAAATTAACTTTAATTCTCCTAAAAGATACCATAAATCACATCTTAGCGATTTCCCCAACCAGCTGTGGGCTAACCTACCCCCTAGTAATTGACTTTCCACCAACTTAATCTAATATATGAGTTTATGAAAAATAATCTTTTTTTAAGAAGATGCCAAAAGTTGTGGTTGAAATTCTACTATTTCATGATCTTCATTAATGGGTGTGCCATCACTCCAATTACCCATACCTAAAACATCTATAGCATCACTAATAGTATTATTCTCTGATAACCCCATAATCTAGGACTTTCCAATAACCACTATAATCCATGTTATCTACCAGGATACTATATTCGTCTGAGATGGCAAGTGGCGATAAATGATCCGCTCTTAAATTCCCATCTGATTGCACAAGAAGAAAAATCTTCCTCTCAGAAGGCACCTGCGGAGTTTCATCCATTATAAGATAAGAATCAGCCGTACCCGTAATATTATCAGAGTCTCCGGCCATTACAACCAATAAGACGTTACTTGGAATTCTTGAAAGATTCTGAAGTTTACTCCCATTTTCCGAGTCACCTGGTTGAATCGCAAGAACAGCATCAGGCTTGGGGATATCATTTCTAGTTGCAAGATTCACTGCTATGAGCCCACCAGCAGAATGACCCACAATATAAAACCTACCATCATATTCATCTTCGAGTTTCCCAAGAGCATCTTTAACGGCACCTGCGGCATTATCAGTGAACTTTTCAGAACTAAGATCCAAGAGATTCTGATACCTTGGATATACTACAATATTACCTTTCCTTACAAGATGTCGAATCCAAGCCATATAAAAACAAAGGTTCGGTAGCAGCCCACCCATGAAGAAAAACCACCACAGGATATTTGCCTGGTGCGGCTGGTTTAAAAATCCAATACTTCCGACTACCCTCACCATAACTTTCAGTGATCATCTCATAACCAGGTTCATCTGAAATTTGAATGGGAATGGGATATCTTTTCGCTGTGAAGGACATGCCACGGTTAAAAAGGGAGATTAGGAATATTAGAATTAGTGTAGTTGTCCATAGTATGGGGGTAATCTCCATCTCCTAGTTATTATTTATGATAGTATAGATTATTTTTTTGTTTTAATTATTTTACTCCAAAATTATGCGGAAAAATTCTTGGGGATCTGCTAAGTAATAAATGTGGGATGAAGAAATGTTACAAGAGGTCTATCCATGTTAATATGGAAACTTCTGTAATATTGGGGCCTCTATCGGCTTTTTCATGTCGCTTTTTAAAAAATTTAGCTTTTGAGGTGATATTGTGAAGATGGTTAGTAACCGTAAAATTTTAATACTATATTAATTATTTTTAATATTATATTATATTTTATGGGTGGTTGAGTTGAAAGAAAAAATCCTTAAAGCATTAATTGAAGGTGAAAGTGTTGCGATAAAATATAGAGACGTTAAAAAGTATGCAAATTTGAAAACTGGACATGAAGTAATTTTTCTCGGTCATGTGAATCCTGCCAAGGAAATAGCCGCTGAAATATTATCGGAATTGAGCGAAACAGAAAAAACGACAATATACAACAAACACACCACAAATGAAATCATAGAAAAAATAAAAATGAAAGTGAAAGATAAAAGAGTTCTAATAGTATTCAATGATTTTCAAGAACTTTCAAAGACCTCAGTAAAAATTTTCATCAACTTAATAGATGATATACAATTTTTCTGTAGCATAAGGGGAAAACTACGAAAAGAGCAAAACCAACTTTTAAAGAAAATGATGATTATAAGCGATCCTGCCGATGAAATCACTGACATTAAAATTCCCATAATAATCTTCGCTGGAACGCTCGCTTTTCTCATATATCTCAAAATTGCAATGAGCCTACAAGGTCTAGTAGCTTACATAACACTCGCATCAATATGGTTCGCAACCATAATGGCCAGAACATTACTATGGATTGCAAGGTGACCCCCTATGAATGGGATAACACATTTATTCATTTTACATTTTATTGCCGTATTTGTCATAGGAGTACTTTATTATTTTTTCTGGTTTTATGCAGCAACATACCAATAACCAAAAGTGATCAAGGATGAAATGGTACACACATGCATTCTTTGCCATTGTGATGGGGGCCATACTAGGATATCTAATGAATACAGAATTCACAATACGATTTTTAATCATCACAGTCATTTCAAGCCTTCTAATTGATTTCGCTGAAAAAGCGATCTTTGATAACCATAAAAGACAGTTGCATAACATGTTTATGCTGGTTCCATGTATTCTAGTTTATTTGTTTTATGATATGACAATTGGAACAGCTCTAACTGCAGGTATATTATCCCATATACTCCTAGACTGTTTGACACCAGTAGGTTGTCCACTTTTTTGGCCAATATACCAAGGTAAATACAATGTAGACTGGAAACATAAAAATAGCAAAGCAAGAGAGAAAAGAGTATTCTCAAGTGTCGTGCTCCTTGCCTTACTCACTATACTAGTTTTATTACCACAAGGACCATTTATGTCAGCGATTTCAACCTGGACATCAAATTCAACAAACCGTAACAAAACAAACGATACAAGAATCGACCTGCGTCTCAACATTAACAATCCTACCAAAGACATTTGGATTCATCCATTACCAAACGGAAGCATATTCATCGACGTATTAGACAACCAAGTAAGTTATTATCCTGTGTATTATCCAGTTTACCCAAAATCTCACTCACAAACTCAATCTTCTGGGAATATTCAAACCAACACGAACGCAACACAAGGAGTGGGGGAATAAAAGGAATGGCAAGAAGAAAGCCTGATATAAATAAGGTCAGAAGAATGCTTGAAAGGATTGAGAGAATATACACTAGCAATAAGATTTACACCCAGAAGGTGTATATGGATGCACGGACGGCTTGCAAACTTGAAATAATAAGCTATTTAGAATCCAGGTCAAAAAGTGAAATTTCTAGAAAAGCAATAAGGTCATTCATAAACGCATATGAATCCAAAAATGGTAGCCTATTAAACAAGATAAAAAAGTATTAACAAAACTTCTTTCATCTTTTACTTTCTTTTTGGACCCAAAATATCATAATACTATTTCTGTATATTATATTAACATGGAATTATGGAGGTGATATAATTGAATAGGAAAAATGCAGTAATTACATTGCTTCTATTAGCAATTCTTGGCGCGACGATTGGTGTAGGGACAGTATCAGCACAAGAAAACGATGATATACAAATAATAGATCTCGACGAAATCGATGAAGGCCTTGAAGATGATGAAATGGAAGTCACAGATTTTGACCAGGCCCTCGACTATTTCGATGATTACTACCCCTATAATTCTGACCAAGCCATCGACCATGAAGAAAATGGAAGTCAAAGTCAAGAAGCGGCTGCAGGATCTATACCAATGCAACCCACTGGAATTCCACTGTTACCTGCATTAATTTCAGTATTTATGATATTCAGCGGATTACTAAAAAGTGCAAAATACAAGTTTTGATGTCCGAATGCCCTCAAACGATTCTAATTGCGCTCTATTTCCATTTATTTTTGTAAATAAGACAGATTAAAATCTTATTTTTTTAAATATATTTAGGGACATGTAGATATTAATATAAAATATAAATGAATGCTCTTTTCATGATATGGGCCGTTTTTTGGGCCTAAAATCTTATAATACTAATTTTATAAAATATATTATCGTAGAAAAAAGGAGGTGGTAACATATCCAAAAAATACCTTTTTGCGCTGCTCTTAGGCCTTGTTTTGTTTGTCATGGCAGGCTCGGCCTCGGCAGCAGATGGCTACTTCTATGAAGTAAGTGCAAACCAAACAACCGCGAAAGTGGGTGACCATGTCGAAATAGAGGTTACAGTGGACACCACACCATCAGACCAAGGCTATAGTCTTGACAATGTCACAGTACGATCTTATATCACGCCAAGACTCAAAATAGAAGAAGCAACAGTCGATTATGGAACATATGACAATGGAACATGGTATCTTGGAGACGGTTATTATGGTATGGCAACATTGACATTACACTGCCTTGTAAACGGAACCGGAACACTAACAGGACACTTCTATTTCAAAGCAAATAATGATGAAAACTGGACAAACAACTACGCTAGAATAGACATTGATGTGCCATTTACAGACTTAAAAAGTACGGCAAGAGTACCTAGCAGCTTATCACCAGGCCAAATATTCAACTATACTGTCACTGTTGTGAATATGGGAGTTGAAAATGCAACCAACACAAAAATGCAGATAAATCTGCCCAGCAACGTTGAATACCAATCTTACACGGCCACAAAGGGAACATTCAACCCCCAGACAGGAATATGGATAATCGGAACACTAGCATACGAGGACAATGAGGAAGAAAGCGATGATCCACTCGGTGAAAACGCCACACTAATCCTAACCTTAAAGGTTAAACCAGACTCTGGAGCAGGCACATACAACATCACAACACAAACAAGCTGCGATTTATCACTACTATCAGTATTCCAAGCTAGCCCCACCACCGCACTCAGAATATCAGACACTAACAAAATACAACTAATAATATCCAACCCCACAGGTGTAAGACAGCGCCACGTAATCTATGTAACAATAACAGACGGCCAACAAACGATAAAAAGAACCTACAACTTCTACCTAGGATCAGGTGGAACCAGAACCATAACATTAGGAAACCTACATCGCGGCGCACAGATTAAAATCACAGAATACACCTACAACGCCGAACGCACAGCAAAAACCATACAATACACACAGAAACTGAAAGGCGTAGCACACGAAAACAGCAAAACCACAACAGTACAAAACATAAGAGGCCGACAACGACAAGCAGTCAAAAGAATCACCAGGGCCACGATAAACAACCAATTCCAAATAGTCTACACATAAAACCACTATACCCGCCCACCCACCCGATGATTAGCCGCGCCCGAGCGAAGCGAGGGCGCGGGTATTATTATTTTTTTAACACAATCTTGGGAGGTGAATGTTATTGTCAGGTTTTGAAAATTTTCAAAGGGTAACCAAGATTACGGAAATTAAAAATGAGTTAAAGGAATATGACTTTGAAATGAAATTGTTGAAGGATGCTGAATCGTACCTTGCAGTAGCAGGTGATGGCGAAGCACTATACATATTCATGATACTATTACCGTACAAGGAAGAGTTCAAAATACTCAAAAGGCACATTTGGAGGTTCAAGACACTTGCCTACAAATTCAAAGCAAAACCATACCTTGTAACATACAATATAATGACAACGATATACCCATTGCACGCATTAGAAGACGCAGGAAAACACTTCATTTTAGACACGGAAAAATCCAAGGGCCTAATGTTCTCATTCGACACAATAGTATCAGAGCAGTTGCAAGAAAGACTCACAATCTAATTTATTTTTTCCTGGACCTTAAAGAAAGAGAATGCCCCCCTTTCTTTAGGGGGGATGCCATTATCTCTTATGTAACAATCTATAGATGTAAATTTGTTACATAAGATTCGTAGAAAACATTAAAAAAAGCTTGTTTTTACATGAACGAGACTTCTGCGCTGTATTGGCTAAGTAATTCGGTGGCTTTTTCTATGGAGTCTTCTGTAAATCTTCCTTTTTTGCTCATGATAAATTCTGGTATTTCTTCAGGTTGTAAAACCGAATAGTGTTCTGTTAGTACCTTGTGGGGCTTTTGGCTTGTTAGTGCAACGATGGCATGTACCCATGGCCTCATATCAATATTATCTGATAGGAAGTCTCTTAGGATTAATGCATTAGCTTTTGCTTGTTTGCCCGGTTTTTTAGTTATTCTTTTTTCTTTTTTAGGATTTAGTGTAGGGCCCTTTTTCAAGTACCATTCGTTTCCTTTTATTATGTATTCGCCTTCATAATTTTTGGTCTCGATTACGAGTATCCCGGTAGGCCCGATAACTACATGATCAATGTTTCCTCTGCTCCCAGGCAATTTCACATCATTAAAAACGATATAGCCTTGGGGTAATGTTTCTAGGTAATGGCTTACTATCTTTTCTCCTTCTAATCCTTTCTTCCAACTGTATCCCTTGCTCTTAGCATATGTGAATGTTAGAATTCCTATCAAAAAGAGCATGCCTATTGCAGATCCCATTATTAGTCCAATGATGCCTATTATGCTCATAACAGCCCCTAAAATTTCTATTAATGTATATTCACGGCTTCTTATTTCAGTGTAACTTCTTCGCAACCTTATAGTCTCTCTTATCGGCTCTTCAGATTCTATTTCTTCATAGTACTCCTCTAGGCTCTCATAATACTTGAGTCTGTTTCCACATTCACAAAATTCGAATATCTCCTCCTCATCTTCAATTTCATAGTAAACGTTACATTTGTCACATATTAAATAGGGCATAACAACCCCCACCACACT
>Ga0209204_1000321_pt1 | contig 53742 bp, 47 predicted proteins | sample AD_JPNMR2_MetaG_FD_184425 | JGI IMG/M metagenome (GOLD analysis project Ga0209204, IMG submission 184425) | Active sludge microbial communities of municipal wastewater-treating anaerobic digesters from Japan - AD_JPNMR2_MetaG (SPAdes) (version 2) | ecosystem: Engineered > Bioreactor > Anaerobic...
AAATAAGGAGCTTTTTTAGTTTGAAGTAAAGGATTCAAAGTAATTTTTTCATCTTTAGCTTTTTCTGCCTCTTCTTTTGTAACAAAATTTAATTCTACCATTCGATCTAAAATCCAATTTTTTCGTACTTCTCTTTCTTTTTCGTTTTTAAGATAATAACTTGGCGAACGAGGAAGACTAGCTAAAGTTGCTGCTTCAGCTAAAGTTAAATTAGAGGCTGGCTTCTGAAAATAACCTTCCGAAGCTGCTTCAATTCCGTAAAAAACTGATCCATAAGAAATTTCATTTAAGTAAGCTTCTAAAATTTGATCTTTCGAATATTTTCTCTCTACCTCAAGTGCCATAATTGCTTCTCTTATTTTTCTTGTAATTGTACGAGGAGCTGGACCAACTATTTCAATTTCTCCTTTTTCGTTGATTTTTGTATCAAGAAAAGCAATATTTTTGATAAGTTGTTGAGTAATTGTTGAGCCGCCCTGAATTGAACTTCCACGATGGAGCAAATCATAAGCTAACGCTCTTAAAATGGATTTAAAATCAATACCTGGATGATTATAAAAATCATCATCTTCAGCTGCAAGGGTTGCTTTTTGTAAGAGAGGCGAAATTTCACTAAGTTTCACATAAGTTTTCTTTTCTTCTCCAGCATCATATAAAAGATTAGACCCTGTCCGATCATAAATTTTAGTTGATTCCCCAATAATTCTTTCATTAAGATCTTCAAGGTTGGGAGTTTGACTAGCAAAATAAGCAAAAGCTCCTATTCCAAAAAGCAATATAAAAATGAAAATACCTCCAAGTATTTTGGGCCATAAATGGGGTTTTTTTTCTTTTTTGCCTTTCCTTCCTGAAAAATCTTTTTCTTCTGGAATAGTTGTTCGATAATATTTACGAGTAGGCATAGTGATAATACAAAGTTAATTGCTCGCTTTCTTTCAAAATTTTGCTCTGTTGCTCGGCTTTACCTCGCTTCGGGCTCGCTCTTAAGAAACCCTCGATTTCTTACTTCGCTCCTATTTTCCTATGTGGGAAAACCGGAGGTTTCCCCAGTCCATTTTGACATGGGACGCTTAGTTTATACTTCTTATTTTGCCTCTTTTTTTGAGATTTGACAAGGGTTTTTAATTTGTTAAAATAAGCTTATGGAATGGAAAAGTATTAATGAAGTTTTAAAAAATGTCAACAAAAGAGCAAGTTTTAAAAAAGGTCTTCAAACTTCTCTTTTGAAAAAAATTTTACAAAAGAAATTTCAAATCGATGATATTTCTTTAGAAGAAGGAATTTTGTCCATTAAAACTAAAAACTCTACCTTAGCTCAAGATCTTAATTTTCAAAAAGAAGAATTAAAAGGAGAATTAAATAAAGCTCTTGGCGAAGAAAAAATTAAAGAGATTATTATTAAAGTAGTTTAAAAATTAATCACTTTTTTCTCTTTGTTTTTTGGCAACAAAATTGTTGTTATCCGCTTTGAGGAGATATTTTTATTTTTTGTAAAATACCTCATTGTAAGTGATTAACTTAATATTTATGAACTCCAAAACAAAAAGATCCGCTCCGTGGGTCTTGAGCAACAATTCCAAAAAATATCTTGGCATTCATATTATTACTGATTATTGCTGAATTTTGGTATGGGAAAATTATTGAGGATCCAAAAAGAATTCAAAATATTTTAATCACAGCAGCAAAGCAAGCAAATAACACTCCTTTAGAAGTGACTGTTCACAAATTTCAACCTCAGGGCATTACTGGGGTTATTTTATTAGCTCAATCCTATATTGCTTTGCATACATGGCCAGAATTTAATTATGTCGCAATAGATATTTTTACTTGTGGAGACAAAACAAGTCCCCACAAAGCTTTGGATTATCTTAAACAAGAATTTCAACCTAAAAAAATAGAGATTAGAAAAATAAAAAGAGGCAAAGATCATGCTTACAGAAAAAGATTTCAAAACAATTTATAATAAATTTGTAAAATTTAAATGTAATAATTTTAAAGAAGATATCGAAACCATGAGAAGATTTCTTTCTCTTGGCGTAAAAACAAATATCATTAAAAGCTCGCCAAAACTAGGAACTTATTTATATATATTTCAGTATCTTCCCAAGGCACCTAAAAAAAATTAATTTTGCAAAACCAATTTATGCTTATCTTTAGATTGCGCAAAAGACCTAAAATCTTGACAATTTTTTTAAATTTAATAGAATAAAAACGGATGATAAAGAAAATGAAAAGCACGAAAAATTTTTTTATAAATGGAAGTGGTTAAATTGCCTTTGTTTTGGTTTATTTTAAAATAAACGCCACTTCCAAGTGGTGTTTTTAAATGAAAAAGGTTTGAAGACAAAGGATTGTTCTTTAACAATTTAAAATAAATTAATTTAGTTTTTCCAAATTACTTTCTAATTTGGAGACTACAAAATTAAGGGTTTATGGAGGATGCCTTGGGAGATTAAGGCGAGGAAGGACGTGGGGTGCCTGCGATAAGCTTCGGGGAGGTGGCTACCAACCTTTGATCCGGAGATTTCCGAATGGGAAAACCCAGCGAGCACAAAATGCTCGTTACCTCGCATTTTGCTTAAAGCATCAAATAACAAGCACTAAATTTCAAACAAACACCAAGCACCAAATTCAAAACTTAAAACTGTTTTGAATTTTGGTCATTGGAATTTATAAGATTTGTTTGTTATTTGGAATTTGTAATTTGGAATTTCAAGCAGAATGCGAGGGGCGTACCCGCTGAAGTGAAACATCTCAGTAAGCGGAGGAAAAGAAAACAATCTTGCGCTTTGGCGTAAGACCATTCCCCTAGTAGCGGCGAGTGAAAAGGGAAAAGCCCAGAGCTTTGTGTATTACACAAAGCAGTTGTAAGTTAGATACATTCCAGTTTAATCTTGGCAAAGCGATAAAAATTGTAGTTTGATTAGTCGAAGGAGCCTGGAAAGGACCGCCATAGATGGTAATAGCCCAGTAGACAAAAATCACTACAACGCTTTGAGTATCTATACTTGAGTACCTCGAGAAATGAAAATCTTGAGGGAAGCAGGCTGAACTATTCAGCCAAGGCTAAATACTTAATCTCACCGATAGTGAACCAGTACCGTGAGGGAAAGGTGAAAAGTAGGGAGGTGATCCCGGTGAAATAGAACCTGAAACCATAAACCTACAAAGAGACGGAGCCCGTAAGGGTGACGTCGTGCTTTTTGCAGAACGAGCCAACGAGTTTTTATCCTTTCTTTGTTTAAGCGTTTTTTGCGCGGAGGCAAAGGGAAACCAAGTCTGAATAGGGCGTTGCCAGTTTTACTGGCATTAGAAAGGGTAAAAGACCCGAAACCAGGACGAGCTTATCATGGCCAGGGTGAACTCTGTAGAAATACAGAGGGAGGCCCGAACTCATACGCGCTGCAAAACGTTGGGATGAGCTGTGATAAGAAGTGAAAAGCTAATCGAGTCTGGTAATAGCTGGTTCTCCTCGAAATAGCTTTAGGGCTAGCCTCTTTTTTTCCTTGCGGGGGTAGAGCACTGGATGGAATATTGTGCCTTCGGGTAGATATTCTAACCAAACTCCGAATACCGCAAGTTAGAGAAAGGGAGTAAGACTACGGGGGCTAAGCTTCGTAGTCAAAAGGGAGAAAGCCCAGACCGTAATCTAAGGTCCCTAAATTCTTGTTAAGTGGTAAAAGAAGTTCTTCTGCTAAGACAGATAGGAGGTTGGCTCAGAGGTAGCCATCCTTTAAAGAGTGTGTAACAACTCACTATTCGATTGCCGAACCTCTTTGAGGGGAGGCCTGAGAAGAGAACTTTGTTCTCTTCGATTGCAGAGGGGCACTGAAGATTTATCGGGGCTCAAACAAGATACCGAAGATACGGATCCTTGTGCTTCGCACAAGGAAATTCCAAACACCAAGCACCAAATTTCAAACAAACACCAAGCACCAAATTCAAAATTCAAAACTATTTTGAATTTTGGTTATGGAATTTAAAATTTGTTTGTTATTTGGAATTTGTAATTTGGGATTTTCTCGCGCGGAGCGCGAGGATGGTAGAGGAGCGTTTTCTTTGCAGTGAAGTCAAAACGCGAGTTTTGATGGAGCGAAGAGAAGTGAGAATGTTGGCATGAGTAACCGCAATGCGTCTGAGAACGGCGCACACCGAAAATCTAAGGTTTCCTTGGCAATGGATATCAACCAAGGGTTAGGCGATCCTAACTTTGCAACCGAGAGGTTGCAGGGGATGGATAGTCGGTTAATATTCCGACCCTTCTTTATTAATTCCGAAGGAGTGACGAAGTGAAGTAGTTTGAGCGGATTATTGGATTTCCGTTCTTTACCTAAGAAGGCCTTATTGGAAAATCCGTAAGGCAATCCTTAGTTTATCTAAGGATGACTTCAAGGGTTGAGAAAATTCAGATTTTTCTGAAAATTCAAATGAGCTCACTTCCGAGAAAAGCTTCGTAGGGTTAATTAATAGAGAATTCGTACCGCAAACTGACACAGGTAGATTGGTGTAAAAGCACCAAGGTGAACGGGTGAGTCCTCATTAAGGAACTCGGCAAAAAAGTGGTCGTAAGTTCGCAATAAGACCTGACGTCAAAATTTTTACGTAAGTAAAAACTTTGACGCCCGCAGTTAATGTTTCTCTAGCGACTGTTTATCAAAAACACAAGTCTCTGCACAACTCGTAAGAGGAAGTATAGGGGCTGACGCCTGACCAGTGCTAGAAGGTTAAACTTGGCGGTGCGTTTTGCGCAAGCGAGACGTGCTGACTGAGCGAAGCCCTAGTGAACGTCGGCGGTAACTCTGACCGTCCTAAGGTAGCGTAATCTCTTGTCGGGTAAGTTCCGACCCGCATGAAAGGCGTAACGACTAGAGAACTGTCTCAATGAGGAGCCCGGTGAAAATGCAGTGGGGGTGAAGATGCCTCCTACCTGCGACAAGACGGGAAGACCCCGGGAGCTTTACTGTAGGTTCTTATTGAATTTTTGTTCTTGATGCGTAGCATAGCAGGGAGGCGATGAAGTCCTGATTCCGGTCAGGATGGAGCCATCAGTGAAATACCTGTCTTCGAGAATAAAAATTCTAACCTCAGATAAAATCTGAGAGACAGTAAGTGCCGGGCAGTTTTAGTGGGGCGCTATTCTCCTAAAAAGTAACGGAGAAGTCTATTAAGGTCAGCTAGCTCCGGATGGAAATCGGAGCGATAGTGTAAAGGCAAAAGCTGGCTTTACTGCAAGGCATAAGAGCCGCGCAGTTGGGAAACCAGAGCTTAGTGAACCGACCCATCTTTATAGAAAGTGGGAAGATCATCAGACAAAAGTTACCCCGGGGATAACAGGGTGGTAGGGCCCGAAAGTCCACATTGACGGCCCTGTTCGCCACCTCGATGTCGGCTCAAGATATCCTGGGGCTGGAGAAGGTCCCAAGGGTTTGGCTGTTCGCCAATTAAAATCTTACGCGAGCTGGGTTCAAACCGTCAAAATTGGCGGCATTAAGTAGTAATACTTAATGTCAAAAAATCGACTCATATCGGTGAAGTCCTAATATGTATTGCAATTCAACCTGTCATATGTTAGGATAATACCGAGGGAAGCTGTAAACTCTTTTTATGATTATTTTTGATAATAATTGGGCTTATTTAGCTGGATTTTTAGATGGAGATGGTAGTATTTATGTGCGTGTTAAACCTAATAAAACATACCGTTTTGGATTCCAAATTGCTCCGACAGTAGCTTTTTTCCAATCAGAGAAAGAGGAAAAAAAGATTCAAAAATTTCAAAAAAATTATGGCTTAGGACATTTACGAAAGAGAAACGATGGTATTGTAGAGTGGGTTATTGAAGACGAAAAAGGAATTAGGTTATTGCTTAATAAAACAAATCCTTTTCTAAAATTGAAAAAGAAACAAGCTAAGCTAATGATAAAAATTTTAGACAATAAATCTCGGATTAAAACAAAAAAAGATTTCATTAGTTTAGTAAAAGAATATAGATTCTTTTAAAAAATTAAATTATTCTAAAAAACGGAAAAAAAGAGTTTATTAGCCCCGTAGAGACTGAGCTAACAAAGCGAGAGCTGTGCTTTATAATAACAGCTAATACGTCGATCCCTACTAAAATTTTAAAAGTTAGTAGGTGGTGGTATAGTCCATGCTACTGGTAACAGTAGATAAATTACGAAAAATTCGTAATAACATGCGTGAGACAGGTTGGTTCTCTATCTGTCGTAGGCGTTGAGTCTTGAGGGAAGCCGTCCGTAGTACGAGAGGATCCGGATGGACAGACCTCTGGTCTACCAGTTGTCCTGCCAAGGGCATCGCTGGGTAGCTATGTCTGGAAAGGATAACCGCTGAAAGCATCTAAGTGGGAAACCTTTCCCAAGATTAGGACTCATAGGTTCCTCGAAGACGACGAGGTTGATAGGCTGCAGGTGTAAGTGGAGTAATCCATTCAGCCGAGCAGTACTAATAAACCATTTACTGTAGTCTCCAAATTAGAAAGTAATTTTAAAAGAATTTAAAATTTAAAATTAAAAAATGTATTTCCTTCCCCTGGTGATTACACCGGAAGTGTCCCACCCGATCCCATACCGAACTCGGAAGTGAAATCTTCCAAGGCCGATGATATTGGGTTTTTACCCGAGAAAGTAGGACGTTGCCAGGGGATTTTTTATTTGACAGATTGATATAGATTTCATAAAATTCAATAAATTAACTTTATTAATTTTTATGGATAGAAAAATTTTTATTCCCACAATTTTATTTATTATCATCTTAACTTTTTCAATTTTTGTTCTTTCTCAGGAAAACAAAAATAATGAAACTTCAGAGCAAAATCAAGCAGCAGACCAATCGCTAGCAAGCAATATCATTCTTTTTTATGGAAAGGGTTGTCCTCATTGTGTAAAAGTTGAAAGTTATATCAAGAAAAATAAAATTCAAGATAAAATCCCTTTTGTTCAAAAAGAAGTATATAACAACCAAACCAATGCTGAGGAACTTTATAAAAAAGCAGAATTATGTGGCTTACAAACAGATTCTATTGGAGTTCCTTTTTTATGGGATGGTCAAGACAATTCTTGTTTAATGGGGGAAAAAGATATTATTAATTTTTTTGAGCAAAAAATCGCCGAACAGGAATAAATATGCGAAAATTATCAATTTTTCTTCTTTCGATTTTATTAACTTGTTTTTTTCTTGCGGGTAAAGCTTTAGCTATTTGTCCACTTTGCACAATTGCTGTTGGAGCTGGAGTTGGTTTTTCTCGCTGGCTTGGGATTGATGATACTATTACTGGGCTTTGGATTGGTGGGCTTATTGTTTCACTTATCACGTGGACAGATGATTGGTTAGAAAAGAAAAAAGTTCATTTTAAGGGAAGAACTTTTTTAATTGTTATTGCTTATTATGCTTTAGTTGTAGTTCCTCTTTATTATTCTGGAATCATTGGCAATCCTTTAAATACTTTATGCTTTTGTCATTTAGATAAGCTTTTATTTGGTGATGACACAATAACAGGACTTTGGATTGGCGGATTGCTCGTTTCTCTTATTATATGGACAGAGACCTGGTTTTCGAAGAAAAATATTAGCTTTAAGGGAAGAACTTTTTTAGTCATTGTTGTTTATTATGCTTTGGTAATAATTCCTCTCTATTATTTAAGGATTATGGGCAATCCTTTAAACACCCTATGCTTTTGTCATTTAGATAAGCTTTTATTTGGAATTATTGCAGGCAGCATAGCTTTTTGGTGTGGAGCGAGTTGGCACTATTATTTAAAAGATAAAAACAATGGGCACGTTTATTTTCCTTTTCAAAAAGTTCTAATGCCAATTTCGCCTTTAATAATTTTAAGTATTATTTTTTATTTTTTAACAAAATAACCCCTCGATAAACTCAGGGATAATCAACGAATTACGAATTTTTTACAAATGTACGAATATTTATTTCCCGAGTAATATCGGACTCTTATATGGTAGAAAACAAAACAGACAATAACAAACTTCCGATAAAAAATGTTGATGAGTTTATTAAAAAAGTTGATGAGATGAAAAAAAAGGATAAATTTGATTTATCCTCCGATGAAGATTTAAGTATCGCAATAATGAATTTAGTGAGCATTGAAGAGCATTTTTTCTTTACAGGTGCAAAGCTTCAAAAGCCCGAGTATTATGATTTATTAAAAGATGTTCGGGAGATGAGAAAAGAGCTTTTGCAAAAAATTGTTAAAGAACCTGAAGGGGAAGTTTGGTGTATTTCAAAACATTTATTAGCAGCTTCGATGCGTTTAATGGAGGTTGGTACAAAACAATTGAGCATAGGGAAAAAAGAAGAAGCAGAAGATCTCTTTGATAAATCTTATCAGCTTTATTCTCTTTTTTGGGGTTTAAATTTGAAGTTGATAGACGTTGGTGATATTAAAAAAATTGATGATAAGGCATTAAATAAACACGACAAAGAAAAAAAAGGTTTTTTGGGGAAATTAGGAGAATTAGTTAAAAAAGCAATTGATTGTTGCATCGAGTAAATATTTTCAATGTTTTAAAATATGCCGAGATCATTTCTCGGCACATTTATTTTAAAAATTACTATTATGAAAAATGATTTTATTAGAAAAAAACAAAAGAAGAAATAAAAGAGACTTTAATAGAAAGATTAGATGAAAAATCATTAAAGAAAAAGGTGGCTTTAATTGGAGTTGTAGAAAAAATAATTCAGACAGGAGGACCAACAGTTTTTGAAATCAATGATGGCACTGGAAATCTTTCATTAAAAGGGTTTATTGCTCCTGGCCAAAGAGCTTATCCCGAAATTCAAGAGGGCGAATACATAAAAGCAATTGTTACATTAGAAGAATTTAATGGAGAGATTGAAGGAGATATTCAAAGAATTTTTAAAAAGAGCGATGAAGAAAAAATAAAAATTAAAAAAGAAATTGAAGGAAGACAAAGAGAAAGAGCGAAAGTTACTCCTTTAAACTTTTTAGTTAATGACCCCATTTTAATAAAGTTAAAAAATAAATTTATTAATGCTGCTACAGAAATACGGTTGGCTATTTTACAGGGAAAGCCAATTATTATAAGACATCACTGTGATACAGACGGTTATTCAGCAGCCTTTGCTTTAGAACGGGCGATTCTTCCTTTAATAAAAAAACAACATATGTCTGAAAAAGCCCCATGGGAATTTTTTATGAGAGCTCCTTCGATGTCTCCTTATTATGAAATTGACGACTCTATTCGGGACACAGCTTCTTCGTTAAGGAATGTAGCAAAATTTTCCAATAAAATGCCTTTAATTATTATTGTGGATAATGGATCAGCTGAAGCAAATTTAATGGCAATAAAACAAGGAAAAGTTCATGGGGAAAAATTTATTGTAATAGACCATCATCAATATGATAAGGATTTTATTTCAGACGAAGTGATAGAACATATTAATCCCTTTTTAGTAGAAGAGCAAGGAACAAAAACATCAGCCGGCATTTTATGTACTGAACTAGCTAGATTTGTAAATCCTGAGGTAAAAAATATAGAACAAATTCCTGCCTTGGCGGCTTTGGCTGATAGAGTTGACTTGGAAAATCCAACCAGTGTTGAAAAATACGTAGAAATTGCAGAAAGAGAAGGCTATTCAAAGGAATTATTAAAAGATATTTCTTTAGTAATAGAATATGTTTCTTCAAAGATAAGATTTATGGAAGCAAGAGAATATATAGAAGTTTTATTTGGAGAGCCGAGAGATAAACAGAAAGAACTTATTAATTTAATGGCTCCTTATATCAAAGAATTAGATGAGAAAGGATTAAAAATGGGAAAAGCAAATGCAAAGATAGAAAAGATTAACGATATTACTTTGCAATTAGTATATATAGAAGAAACTTATCCAGGGTTTGGATTTTTTCCAAAACCCGGAAGGAGTATTGGATTGTTGCATGATGATTTACAAACCGAAAAAAAACTAGATAAAGTAATTTCAATTGGAATAATGGAAACTTCAATGACTTTTAGGGCAACAGATAAATCGAATTTTTCGATTCATGAATTAATTAATTTTTTAAACGAAAAAATTCCTGATGCTTTTATTGAAGGTGGTGGTCATAAAAATGCTGGCTCAATTAAATTTTTGCCAAACAAAAAAGAAAAAGTTCTAGCGCTAGTTAAAGAATTTATTAAAAAATCTTAATATGGAAGAAATTATTCTAAAAGTAGAAAATTTAAGCGTAGAACTAGATGGCAAAGAAGTTATTAAAAATCTCTCTTTCGAGGTGAAAAGAGGAGACATTTTAACAATCTTAGGTCCAAACGGAGCAGGAAAGACTACTTTACTCAAAACTCTATTAGGCATTTTGCCTTATAAAGGAAAAATTGAATGGAAAGAAGGGATAAAAACTGGCTATGTGCCTCAGAGATTACCATTTATAAAGGATATACCAATATCTATTTTGGAGTTTTTAAAATTAAAAAATGGGGACATAAAAAAAATAAAAGAAATTTTAAATTCAATTGGATTTGAAGAAGACTTTTTAGAAAAAGAAATGGGAGAATTATCTTCAGGGCAGTTTCAAAGAATATTAATTGCCTGGGTTTTATTGGGTGATCCCGATATTTTATTGTTTGATGAGCCAACAAGCGGAATTGATATTTTAGGGAAAGAAACGATTTATCAACTTTTAGAAAGGTTAAAAAAAGAAAAAAATTTGACGATATTATTAGTTACTCATGATTTAAGTGTTATTTATAAATTTTCAAATTATGTCCTTTGCTTAAACAAATGTCCTATTTGTCAAGGTTCTCCAAAAGAAATTTTAACAAAAGAAGCTTTGCAAAAACTTTATGGTGAGGAAATAAAATTTTATGAACACCACAAGCACGAGTAAAATTTTTAATTTCAAATTTCAAATTTTTAAACATTGTTAAGTTTTATGGATCAGTTTTTATTAAGTTTAATTGCGGGAATTTTTATTGGGGGTGTGGCTGGGTACTTAGGAACATTAATGTTTTCCAAAAGGATGTCTTTGGTAGCAGACCCCTTAAGTCATTTAACTTTGCCAGGAATTGCCTTAGCTTTACTTTATGGTTTTGATGTTTCCTTAGGTGCTTTTCCTTTTGTAATCTTGGGAATAATTTTAATTTGGTTTTTTGAAAAGAAAACAAAATTGCCAATGGAAGCTTTAACGGCAATTGTTTTTGTTGCTGGAGTAGCTATTTCTTTTCTATTTTTGCCGATTGAGGAAGCAGAAACTGCTTTGGTAGGAGATATTACGAAAATTACCTTGAGGGATGTTATTATAAATGTAGTTTTATGCCTTTTGATATTTTTTACCGTCAAAAAAATTTATCCAAAGATGGTTTTAATTAACATTTCTGAGGACTTAGCTAAAGCAGAAAAAATAAATGTTGAAAAATATAATTTTATTTATTTGCTTATCGTCGCCATTATAGTTTCTCTTGGAGCAAAAATGGTTGGAGGACTTTTAACTACTGCCTTAATAGCAATACCTTCAGCTACTTCTCGAAATGTAAGCAAAAGCTTGTCTCAATTTTCTCTTTTTGGATTATTGTTTGGTGTTTTAAGTACGCTTCTTGGAATTCTTCTTTTCAAAATAACTGGCTTACCAGCCGGCCCTTTAATTGTAATTGTTGCTACATTATTTTTCTTAATTTCTATAATTTTCAAAAATTAAGTATTTATTAAAATAAAAAACAAAAAATTTAATTCAAGCAGCATAAAAAGAGTTGCTATTTTTATTTTTTATTAGAACTTTTTTATTAATTTTAAAATAAAAAAAATATCATAACTTTTCTACGATCGTAGAAAAGTTATGATATAAAATTTAGAAAATCTAATTAGAGAATTTTTAGATTATAAAAATTACAAAAATCACAAAGATCACAAAGATTTTTTGGTGCTTCAGGTTGTGAATTGTTTTATTCGGAGCGCTGGGAATTGAACCCAGTCTGCACCCTCCCGAAGGGTGTGTACTGCCGGTATACGACGCTCCGCTGATTTTTTTTATTATATTAAAAAAATTTCCAACTATCAATTTTTATTTTTTTATAATATTTTTAAAATAACCTAGAAAGGCTTGCAGATAGTAGTTTTTCTTGTTAAACTTATATAAATCCCTGCTAAAAAGGAAAAGGGTAAAAGGTCGATTAATTTTAATCTCCGAAAATTATGAAAATTTTTGGAGTAAAAAATAAAATATATGACAAAACAAGAATTTATTGAAGCCGTTTCTAAAAAAACAAAGCTTCCAAAAAGTGAAGTAAGCGAGGTAGTAAATACCGGAATTGAAGTTATCACTCAAAATATAAATAAAGGAATAGTTTTCACTGGTTTTGGAACCTTTACTGTTTCAAAAAGAAAAGCAAGAACTGGTAGGAATCCAAAAACTGGCGAAACAATAAAAATTCCTGCAATGAAAGTACCAAGATTTAAAGCTGGGAAAGTTTTAAAAGAAGCAGTTAAATAAAGCTTTGGTATAATAAAAATCCCCGTTTTAAGATAGCGGGGATTTTTTAATAAAAAAAACTCAGCGGTCAAAGAGCTAAAGCTCTTTTCCCACTTCGTTTTTTACTTCGTAAAAAACTCAGCGATCAAAGAAAGTTGTGCTTTCTTTTCATACTTTTCGTTCGCTTCGCTCACTCAAAGCGATCAAAGAAAACTGCATTTTCTTCTCCCACTAAAAAATTCTAACAAATTTTTTAGCGGGTGATGGGGATCGAACCCACGTACACGGCTTGGAAGGCCGTTGCACTACCACTGTGCTACACCCGCATTTTTATAAGTATTTTTTTACTTCTTTTATTAAATCTTTGGGGCCCAATGAAACCTTTAGAATAAACCCAGAAACTCCTAACTTTTTTGCTTTTTCAATATTTTCTTTTTCAACCCAATTAGTAATAATAATTACCGGAATTTTATTTAATTTTTCATTTTTCTCTTTTCTAATATTTTCTAAAACTTTTAATCCATCCATTCCTGGCAATAGAAGGTCGAGCAAGATTAAATCAGGTTTTATTGTTTTTGCCATTTCTAATCCTGTTAAGCCATCGTTAGCTAAACTTACTTCATACCCTGCATCATTTAAGGTAGTAATATAAATATCACTAATAAAAGGATCATCTTCAATTAATAGTATCTTTTTCTTAGGTGTTTTCATTTTTTTCGGGGTGCTGGGGGTTGAACCCAGACCGCATGCTCCCAAAGCATGTATACTGCCGTTATACTACACCCCGCAAATATTTTCTAAATAACTACCTTCTTGTTATAATATCATCTCTTCTTGTGAAAATCAAATATTGAAAATAAAAATTTCTAATTTATGATTTATAATTTATAAATTTTATGTCTTTTTCAAGAATATTTTTTTATTTCTGTCTTTATTTCCTTGGAGGAGTGTTCGTAGCTTCTTTTTTCAACCCCTTCTCATCAACTATTGGTTTTTTTATTTTATTTTTTCTTTTAATTCTTGGCCTTGCAATCTCTATTATATTTTACAAAAAAGATATTGCAGTTTTTGGTCTTTGTCTTTTTGTTTTGCTTTTTGGAGTTTTTTGGGAAGAAAAATTTGAAGCAGAAATTATTCCAGAGCCGGAAGATATTCATTTTTATAATGAAAAGGGGGAAATTAATTTTGAAGGATTAATTTTAAAAGAACCAGAAGAAAAAATGAAAAATACTCAAATAGTAGTAGAAAGCCAAAAAATAATAGATAATGAAATTTCAGTACATGGCAAGGTTTTAGTTACTTTACCTCGTGGTGTTGATTTTCAATATGGAGACAAAATTGAAATTACTGGCAAACTTCAAACTCCAGAAAAATTTGCTGAAGATTTTGACTGGCCAGAATATTTAAGAAAAGAAAGAATTTATTCAACAATGTATAATCCCGAAGTTAAAAAAATTTCCAGTGATAATGGCAATCCATTAATAGCTGGCATTCTTTCTTTAAAATCAAAATTAAAAAATACTGCCGAAATTCTTTTACCACCAGAAGGTGCTCTTTTGTCGGCAATGACTTTAGGCGATAAAACAAGAATTTCTGAAAAATTGAATAATGATCTTTCAAGGGCGGGTCTTTCTCATATGGTAGCAATTTCAGGGTTACATATTATGGTTCTATTTGGCATTTTGCTTTCCTGTTTTTTATGGATTGGTTGCTGGCGCAAAGAGGCAACGATTTTCACTATTTTATTTTTAATTTTTTATATTTTAATGATTGGCGTGCCATCATCAGCAATTAGAGCGGGAGTAATGGGAGGATTATTATACCTGGGAATGGCTTTTGGCAGGTTAAATCAATCATCAAGAGCAATTACTTTTGCAGCAACCGGAATGGTAATTTCAAACCCTTTAATTTTAACTCGCGATGTTGGTTTCCAGCTCTCTTTTTTAGCTTCGCTCGGACTTATTTATCTTTTGCCTATTTTAAAAGAAAAATGGCAGGCAAATGATTCTGAATTAAAAAATTTAATTTGCACTACTCTTGCTGCTCAAGCTTTTTGTCTTCCAATTTTAATTTACAATTTTGGTAAGATTTCTATTTTATCTCCTCTTTCAAATATCTTAGTTGTGCCTCTTTTGCCTTATGTCCTGGGAGGAAGTTTTTTATTTTTAATTTTGGGAACAATTTTTTCACCAATAGCTTTTTCTCTTTCATTTATTATCTGGCTTCCTTATGCTTTTATAGTTAAGATATTGGAGATAATTTCAGTTATTCCTTTTTCTGCTGTAAGTTTTAAAATTCCGATTTTTGTAATTTTTCTTTGTTACACATTATTATTTTATTTTGTAGCGAAATGGAGTAAGAAGAAATCATATATATAAATTTTAAACCCTTAATATATTACCCTTAACTCACCCTTAAATCCGTATTCGAACATTCGTAAAGGATTCGTAATTCGTTGATGCCTTCGTTATTCGTAGATTATTTATGCCTGCGAGAAAAATTCAATTTATTATTTTATTTTGCCTATTCCTTGGCGTAGTTTTAGTTTTTCAAGCAATTTTTGCTTTTTCTCAGGCGCCATTTTTAGAAATTAATTTTTTTGATGTTGGGGAAGGAGATGCGGCAATGATTGAACCATCAAAAAACACTCAAATTTTAATTGATGGTGGTCCAAGCGGAGAAATTGTTGAGAAAATTGCTAAAGAAATGCCATTTTTTGATCGAGAAATTGAACTTATGATCTTAACTCATCCTGATAAAGACCATATTACCGGTCTTTTTGATGTTTTTAAAAATTTTAAAGTAGATAAAGTTTTAATGCCTCAAATGGAAGGAGACTTGGAAGAAAAAGATCTTTATCTTAATTTTCAAAAAGCAGTTGAAGAAGAGGGAAGCGAAATGGTTTTTGCAAAAGAAGGCCAAAAGATATCTTTTGGCAATAACGCAAAAATGTTTATTTTGTGGCCACCGCAAAATTTTCAATCAGGAGAGACTAATGATTATTCAGTTGTGGCAAAATTAAGTTTTGGTGATGTTGATTTTCTTTTTACTGGAGATGCGCCAAAGAAAGTTGAATATCAATTATTAGCAAATAATTATTCGTTAAGCGAGAAGGAATTTAGTTTAGACAGCGAGATTTTAAAAGTAGCTCACCACGGTAGCAAATATTCAAGCGATGAAAATTTTTTAAAAGCGGTTTCTCCAGATATTGCTGTTATTTCAGTTGGTAAAAATAGTTATGGCCATCCCACAAAAGAGGTCTTGGATAATCTTCAAAAATATGGTATAGTTATTTATCGAACTGATAAAAATGGCAATATAAAGGTCATTAGCAATGGTCAAGATTATCAAGTTTTAACTCAAAAATAAAACTTATGTCCAAAAAAAATTTACCTTCGCCAGAGAAAAAAGAATTATTAAAAGAAAGTTTTGATTTTCCAATCTTTAAAACAAAAATAGAAGGAATTTCTCAAACCTTTAATTTAAATGATCCGGACGAAAGAAAGGAATACTTTAAATTGAAAGCCGGTGATCAGATTGAAAAATTAAAAAACTATTTAAAAGAAAACACTTTTATTGCTTACCTTTTGGGCAAAAAAAATTCTGGAAAAGGAACTTATTCAGAAATGTTTAGAGAAATAGTAGGAGAGGATTTAGTTTTACATATTTCTGTTGGCGATATTGTTCGAGAAGTAGAAGAAGAAGTAAAAGACACAAAAAAGAAAAAAGAACTTTTAGAATATCTTGAAAAAAATTACCGTGGCTACCTTTCTTTAAAAGATGCCTTTAAAGCCCTTTCTTCTCGCAGTACTAAAACTCTTTTACCGACTGAGTTTATTTTAGCTTTAGTCAAAAGAGAAATAGATAAATACCCCAAAAGAACTCTTTTCATTGATGGGTTTCCAAGAGACCTAGACCAAGTTTCTTATTCTTTATTTTTTCGAGACCTTGCTGGCTATCGTTATGACCCAGATATTTTTATCTTAGTTGATGTGCCAGAAACAGTTATTGAAAAAAGAATTAAATATCGAGTTGTTTGTCCAAAATGTCAAACCCCCCGAAACTTAAAACTTTTACCGACAAAGAAAATTGGATACGATGCAAAGAAAAAAGAATTTTATTTAATCTGCGACAATCCAAAATGTAAAGGCAAAAGAATGGTTCAAAAAGAAGGTGATGCTTTGGGAATCGAACCAATAAGAGAAAGATTAAAACTTGATGAAGAACTAATGAAAAAGGCTCTTTCTCTTTATGGAGTTCCAAAAGTCCTTTTAAGGAATGCTATTCCAGTTGAAATAGCTGATCAGTATGTAGATAAATATGAAATCACTCCAGGATATAGTTATCGCTGGAATCCCAAAACAAAGAAAGTGGAGATTATTGAAAAACCCTGGGTCTTTCTTGATGACAAAGGAGTGCCTTCTTATAGCCTTTTGCCACCAGCAGTAGTTCTTTCAATGATTAACCAAATAGTAAATATCTTGGAACTGTAAACTCTCTCTTGACATTTCCCCCCGGGGGGGATATAGAAGGAATAAACTATAAGGAATAAAATATAATCAACGAATTACGAATCTAATACGAATGTACGAATATATTATCCGAATGATACGAATCAATATCCGAATCTACGAATTCCTAAGAATAATACGAATATACAATGTCTTTGACACGAGCCGCAGCGAAGCAATCCCGAAGAACGTTTGCCAATGATAGCACAACGAGATTGCTTCGGTCGGCTAATGCCTCCCTCGCAATGACAGAGAGACGCCCTTCGGACTCGCGATGACAAATAAGGTAGTCCTTCGACAAGCTCAGGGACTAAGATTCTTTGATGCGGCAGGGACTACTACTAACTAAATACAGAGGTCCGACCTCTGTATTTTTGATTTTTTTAAAATTTGAGGTTATAATATAAATGGCCCTGGTCAAAGGAAACTTCTTGACTAAAACAAATTTCTTGGGAGTCTTACATTTCTTGGAGCTGCGGCTTCAAGGTGCGGGCACCCACCTGGATTTTGTTCAAGATCACCTTCCCAGGGCCATTAAAAAACGCCATAAAAATTAATGGCGTTTTTAAATAGATGGAAAAAAGATGAAATTTTACTAAAATGGAATTAATTATATGAAATTTCCAAAATACACAACAAAAAGCATTGAAGAAACTTTTCAAGCATTGAAAAGTTCGAAAAATGGTCTTTCTCAAAAAGAGGCAGAAGAACGTTTAAAAGTTTATGGTTTGAATGAAATAAAAATAAAAGAGATTACTGCATTTGACATTTTGATAAAGCAATTAAAGTCTCCGTCTTTTTATCTTCTATTTACTGCTGCCATAATTTCCATTTTGGTGGGAGAAATAACTGATGGGCTAGTGATTCTTATTTTTGTTTTTATCAATATTTTCCTTGGTTTTTTTCAAGAATCAAGAGCGGCAAAAACAGCTTCAATTTTGAAGCATTACCTTCCTCGCAAAATTCAAGTTTTAAGAAATGGTCAAACAAAAGAGATTTCTCAAGAATTGCTAGTTCCTGGGGATATTGTGATATTAGAAGCTGGTGATATTGTCCCTGCTGATTTAAGAATAATAGAATCTAAAGATTTGCTTTTAGATGAATCAATTTTAACTGGAGAATCAGTGCCTGTTTCAAAAAAATTTCAAGCCCTTCCAGAAGAAGCAAAAGAAATCTTTAAGGCTTAAAATATTGCTTTTGCAGGTACTTCAGTTTTGGGTGGCAAAGCAAAGGGAGTAATAATTGGAACTGGTAAAAATACAGTAATGGGTGAAGTTGCAAAACTTACCGTTGAAACAAATCGTCAAAGTGCCAATCAAAAAAATTTATTAAATATCTGGCAGTTAATTCTAAAAATTGTTCTTTTAACTATTACTATTGTTTTTATAGCTAATTTAATCATTAAGGGAAAAGAAAATTTTTTTGATTTTTTGATTTTTTCTATTGCTTTAGTTGTAAGTATTGTACCAGAAGCTTTGCCAGCAGTGATAACTTTTGCTTTTTCACAGGGAGCTTTAAAATTAGCCAAGAAAAAAGTAGTAGTAAAAAGATTATCAGCAATTGAGGATTTAGGAGACATTGAAGTTCTTTGTGCAGATAAAACTGGCACTTTAACTGAAAATAAGCTTCGGCTAGAAAAAATTTATGCCAAAGATAAGGAAAAATGTTTATTATATGGTCTCTTGGCATCAGATTATATTATTAAAAAGGAAGTTAAATCAATTAAAAATCCTTTTGATTTAGCTCTTTTTGAAAAAGCTTCTTCAGCTATACATCAAGACGTGAAAAAAATAAAATTAATTTCAGAAATTCCATTTGATCCATATCGCCTAAAAAGTAGTATGCTTGTAAATTTAGATGGTAAAAAATTGCTTATTGTTAAAGGAGCGCCAGAAGTTATTTTAAAAGATTCTTTAATTATTGAAGACGATCTCAAGAAAGAAAAAATTTTAGAAGAAATCAAAAAAGAGGGCAAGGAAGGAAAAAGAGTTTTAGCAGTGGCTTTTAAAAATTTTGACAAAGATGAATTTACAAAAGCAGATGAAAAAAATTTAACATTTGTTGGCTATTTTTCATTCGAAGATCCCTTAAAAAAGACAGCGAAAAAGACAATAAAGGTAGCTAAAAAATTAGGCATTCAGATAAAAATTTTAACCGGTGATAGTAAAGAAGTAGCTGGAAAAGTTGCTAAAGATGTTGGCTTAATAAAAAACAGCAATAAAGTAATTTTAGGAGAAACATTAGAAACTATGGAAGAGAGCGATTTTGAAAAAACTTGTGAAGAATTTTCATTTTTGCTAGAGTTTCTCCTCAAATGAAATTTAAAATTATTCAAACATTGCAAAAAAAATATGAAGTTGGATTTTTAGGAGAGGGAATAAATGATGCCCCAGCTTTAAAAGTAGCAAATGTAGCAATTAGCGTTAGAGAAGCAACTGATATTTCCCGGGAAGTTTCAGACATTGTTTTGCTTAAAAAAGATCTTCGAGTGATTGTTGATGGAATAGAAGAAGGAAGGAAAATTTTTGCAAACTTGAATAAATATATGAAATGTACTCTTTCAAGCAATATTGGCAATTTTTATTCAATTGCCGCTGTTTCTTTGATTCTTCCATATTTACCAATGTTACCTTCACAGATTCTTTTAGTTAATCTTCTTTCAGATTTTCCTTTAATTGCTATTGCTTCAGATAATGTAGATATCGAAGAGCTTCGAAGGCCAAAATTTTATCAGTTAAATAGAATGGTTTTATTAATTATCCTTCTTGCTCTTTTGAGCACAATTTTTGATTTTATATTTTTCGGCATTTTTCACAATTCAGAACCAGCCATGCTTCAGACGCTTTGGTTTGTTGAAAGCATTGTAAGCGAAATTATTCTTATTTTTTCTATTAGAACTTCTAAATTTTTCTTAAAAGCAAAATTTCCAAGCTTACCATTATTTTTACTTTCTTTAGTTTGCATTGGAACAACAATAATTTTACCTTTCACTTATTTTGGGCAGAAAACTTTTCATTTTATTGCACCGTCTCTCCATGACTTGTTAATTGTCTTATACTTGCTTTTTGGTTATTTTATCTTAAGCGAAATAGTAAAATTGATTTACTTTAAACATTGGAGTTTTTTAAAGAAAAAATAAAAAATATAAAAATGCCTATACTAGAGGCATTTTTTATAACATTTCTTCTTTAATAATTTTTATTTATTAAATTTTAATAATTTTGGAAAGCTTATCAACAGGGAGTAAATCGTAAGGATAAATTTTTATTAAAGGGAGATTATATTTTTTAGCGAGTACTTCTTTTTTCTTTATAATTTTATCATATTCTTCTAATTCTCCGGCTAAACCAAAAAATTCAATCCAAGAATTTTTAGTGACAAAATCAACGGTTAATTTTTTATTCTCAGGATAAGAAATATTTCTTTTATGTTTAATTTTATTTTTATAAAGCCAATCATCGATAACTTTTTCAGCTAAAGAATCACAAGAATGGCCATCATTTGCAATCCACTTTTTAGAAAATTTAATAGGATTTGAATTAAATCCAGCAGCTTCAATAGCTTTATTCCATGTTCCAAATTGATCCCGTGCTGTATTATAATGAGCGTATTCTTTTTTAAAAGGAATTCTTCCATTAAGTTTATAAAAATTTTTTATTTCATTAATTATTTGAACTTTGGAAATTTTTATTGATTTTGGTTTAGATTGTAGTGCTTTAGCACGACATATATTTGAACAATATTTTTGCCCTCCAAAGAATTTTTTATTACAAACAGGGCATATTTTAATTTTTCTTTTTGATGAATTATTAAAAATAGCTGCACAAGAAGAGGAGCAAAATACTTTACCTGATTTAGATTTCTTTAGTTCTTTTAGCGATCGATATACCAATTTATTACATGATGGATTTCCACATTTTCTTTTAACACCATTCATTTTAGATTTAATCTGACATTTCTTAGAACAATATTGTTTCCATCCGTATTTTTTAGCTTCATTTACTCTTTCTTTCGGTCTAAAATATTCTTTGCCACAAAATGCACATTTAATTTTTACTAAATTCATAAAGATTTAATCGGGGTGGTGGGATTCGAACCCACGAAATGTCTCCAGCACCCCATGCTGGCGCCCTAAACCGCTAGGCCACACCCCGCGACTCAGTTCGGATTATTTTTCTTTTGAGAGAGTTTTAATGCATTGAGTACAAGCTTTTACTCTTTCACCATTAGGAAGACGAACCCATTGGAGATTGGGATACTTCTTTTTTTTGGCTGTGGGGTTGTACTTGCCACGAAGCTTTTTGAGTGTTATACTTTTGGTATAAGTTTTACCGCAAATTGCACATTTCTGCATAGTCAACAAACATACGAATCTATACTAACATCCGAATTCGTAAATTCGTAAAGATTCGTAATTCGTAGATTATTATACTTTATTTTTCTCTCTTTTTCAATATGGCTGATATTGTAACTCTTATTTTTATCTTTTTGATCTTTTATTTTTCAATGACTGTTCATGAGGTTGCCCATGGAGCAGTAGCTTCAATACTTGGTGATCCAACTGCGAAATTAGCTGGTCGTCTTACTTTAAACCCTTTAAAGCATATTGATCTTTTAGGTTCGGTAATTTTACCTGGAATTTTGATTTTAATGAGCGCTATGACTGGAGGAAATGGAATTATTTTTGGCTGGGCAAAACCAGTGCCTTACAACCCCGATAATCTCCGAGATAAAAAATATGGTAGGGCAAAAGTAGGAGCAGCAGGACCACTTTCTAATTTTTTAATAGCAATTATTTTTGGACTTTGCCTTCGCTTTTTTCCAGAAAGCAGTACTTCCTTTTTTCAAAATTTACAAATATTTTTTCAATATGTTGTTTGGGTAAATTTATTATTTTTTGTCTTTAACCTTTGGCCAGCACCTCCATTCGATGGCCACCATATTCTTTTTAGTTTCGTTCCATCACTAGAATCAAAAACTGGTATTTTTAAAAATCCACTTCTTTCAATGTTTATCGCCCTTTTATTTATGGACTTTATTGGGCTCCCTTATATATGTCCTTGGCTATTTCAAGTAATAACCGGAATGAAAATGTTTTAAAGAATTCCTACGAAATTACGAATTAACGAATCTATGAAACCTTTTAAGCGAGGAAACTCATTTTAAGGATATATCGAACCGAACTGTAGGAAAGACAAAAAATTTAAACAGACAAGCTATAAGTTCGGTGAGATTATCAAGTAGTAGCGGAAGATAAACGAATCTTTTTACTACCTATCGCTACTACGGTCCTTAAAATGATGTTTCCGAAGCGATTTTATGTCCCAAATTGACGAAATAAAAGAAAAATTAGATATTGTTCAAGTAGTCTCTGAGTATTTGCAGTTAAAAAAAGTAGGGGCAAATTACCGAGCCCTTTGCCCTTTTCATTCGGAAAAAACTCCTTCTTTTTATGTTTCTCCATCAAAACAGATTTGGCGTTGCTTCGGTTGTGGTAAATCAGGGGATATTTTTAAATTTATAATGGAAATAGAAGGGGTTGAATTTCCAGAAGCTCTTCATATTTTAGCTAAAAAAGCAGGAGTAGAGCTTAAAAAAGAGCCAATTCAAAAACGTACTGAAAGACAAAGACAATATGAAATTTGTGAACTTGCAACTAGATTTTTTGAAGCTCAACTAAAGAGAACAAAAGCAGGAGCAAAAGCAAAAGACTACCTTTTGTCGCGAGGAATTTCTGAAGAATCAATAAAAGAATGGCGCTTGGGATATGCGCCAGATACTTGGCAAGGACTTTCTGATTTTTTAGTAGGAAAAGGCTACAAAAGAGAAGAAATTATAAAAGCGGGTCTGGCAGTTAAGAAAGAAGAAAATTCCAATATCCAACATCCAATATCCAATATCTATTCATACGATCGTTTCCGGGGAAGAATAATGTTTCCTATTTTCGATATTCAAGGGAATACTATTGGCTTTGGAGGTAGAATTACAGAAGAGCAAAAAGAAAAACTTCAAAAAAAGAAAGGCGAAGAGCCGGCAAAGTATATAAATACTCCCAATACTTTAATTTATGATAAGTCAAGAGTTTTATACGGTCTACACAAAGCTAAAACAGAAATTCGAGAAAAAGATGAAGTAATTTTAGTAGAAGGTTATATTGATGTTATCTTAAGTTCTCAAGTTAGTGTAAAAAACGTAGTTTCAACTTCAGGTACGGCGCTAACACCATTACAACTGCAAACCCTCTCTCGCTATAGCAGAAATCTTATTCTATGTTTTGATATGGACATTGCAGGCAAGGCCGCTACTAAAAAAGGTATTGACATTGCCCAGAAAGAAGGATTTAATATAAAGATCATTTCTTTACCAGAGGACAAAGATCCAGCCGATGTAATAAAAGAAAATCCTAAAAAATGGCAAGAACTTGTTAAGAAAGCAAAAGATATTATTGATTTTTATTTTGAAAAGAGCTTAAATAACTTTGATTCTTCTACAATCGAAGGTAAAAAAAAGATTTCAGAAATTCTTTTACCATTGATTTCCAGAATTCAAAACAAGATTGAGCAAGCTTCTTGGGTTCAAAAATTATCCAAAGCAATTAATTTAAGCGAAGAGGTAATCTGGGAAGAAATTAAGAGAATTACGAATGATCATCGCCAATATACTTATAATATTAACGAAAATAAAACGTCTGCAATACAGATTAATGATCAAAAGAAGAGTCAGCAAAGAAAAATTGAGGAAAGATTATTAATGTTGCTTCTTAAATTTCCTCAGTTTTTACCTAAAATAAAATCTCTTAAATTTTCTTTTCCAGAGGGCCAAAAACTTTTTGATTTTTTAAAAGAGAATAAGAAACCACCAAAAGAATTAGAGCAGTTTATCGCCGAGCTTGAATTGCAGTTTGAGATTGAAAAAGAGGAAAACGAATTAGATACTAAAAAAGAAATTCAATTTTGTCTTAATAAATTAGAAGAAATTTCTAAACATCAAAAGATTGAAGAACTTACTAAAGAGCTAAAAAAAGCTGAGGATCAAAAAGATAAAGAAAAAATTGAAAAAATCTTAAGAAAATTAAATAAAATTAAAAAAGCATAATTTAAATATCATTCGAAATAATACATAATATTAAATGCTACGAATATGTGACTTACGCTATTAATTCTAATTTACGAACGATATTTAAATTTATGTTTTAGGTAGAGCGAGCGAAGCTAGCTCACGCTATTTAAATAAGTTTTTTAGATAACTTTACTTTCGAATCCTATGAAAACAAAAAAACAATCTACAAAAAACAAAAAAAACAAAAAACTTTTAAAAGAAAAAGCCCTAAAAGAATTAATTAAGAGAGGGAAATCGCGAGGTTTTGTTACTTTTTCAGAAATTTTAAAATTTTTTCCCAGAGCAGAAGAAGATATAGCTGGTCTTGAAGACATTTATCAAACATTAGAGGCTGAAGGTATTCGAGTAGAAGAACCAGTAGAATTACTAGGCGAAGATGAACTTATTTCTTCTTCTGAGCCAATTCCCGAAATAGATTCTGTTCAAAAATATTTAAGAGAAATTTCTCGTTATCCACTTTTAAATTTAAAGGAAGAAAAAGAATTAGCTCAAAGAGTTGAAAAAGGAGATAAAGCCGCTCAAAGAAAATTGATTCAATCCAATTTACGACTCGTTGTTTCTATTGCCAAAAAATACATGGGCAGAACTCCTCATTTGACTTTGCTTGATCTAATTCAAGAAGGCAATATCGGCCTTTTCAAGGCGGTAGAAAAATATGATTGGCGAAAAGGCTTTCGATTTTCTACTTATGCTACCTGGTGGATTCGTCAAGCAATTACACGGGCTATTGCAGACCAAGCAAGAACAGTTCGATTGCCTGTCCATATTGTTGAAAGACTTTCAAAATATAATCAAGCTAAAAAAAGACTTTTGCAGGAACTTGGCAGAGAACCATTACCAGAAGAAATTGCAGCTGAAATGAATGAAGATATTGAAAAAGTTAAAAATTTGGAAAAAGTTTCTATGGGAACAGTTTCCCTTGAACAACCAGTAGGGGATGAAGAAGGAGAAAGTACTTTAGAGCAATTTATTGAAGATAAAAAAACTACTTCTCCAACAGAGGCAACTAGTATTTCTATCCTTAAAGATCAAATTAAAGAAATTATGGAAGATTTAACACCACGCGAACGACAAATTTTAAAAATGAGATTTGGAATTGATGGTGAAGTTCCTCATACCTTAGAAGAAGTTGGGAAAGAATTTAATGTTACTAGAGAAAGAGTACGTCAAATTCAGCAACGAGCAATTGAAAAAATTAAAGAACATAAAAAAGTAAAGGAATTGAAAGAATACTAGAAATTAATTTCCAATTTCTAATTGACCAAATTTTCAAAATTGATTATTATAATAAGATTCATTCCGCGGTGGCGCAATGGTAGCGCGAGGGACTGTTAATCCCCAGGTTGCAGGTTCGAATCCTGCCCGCGGAGCAACACGAAGAAGTATTTTACTAAAACAAGGTTTATACTTCTCTATCGCCGGAATGGTGGCTTTTTAATAGAATCAGATTATAAAAATAGTAATTTTTATGCCAGTATTGATTTTACTTATAGAATTTAAAAGGCATTATTGAAATATGGGCACGATGTAGAAACAGCTTTCTTTTTCTAAAAGATTTTAAATGGCGAAATATCAATAAAAGATTTCTTGGTAATTAAATAAAAAGATGAAGACATACAATTTAGGGGGAAGGCAGAAAGGATTTAATAAAAAGGTATTTCCGTATAATTTTAAAAATGCCGATGCTATTTTAGTTGTTAATATTGATAAAAAAGGAATTAAAAATTATATAGGAGGGAATGCCTTTCTAGAAATAGGATTTACCCATATTTTAGACAAAAGAATTCTTATTAAATAAAATCCCCGATGTTTCTTATAAAGACGAGATTAAGGCTATGCAGCCGATTGTTCTTGATGGTGACTTAGCTAAAATAAAAAATTACACTTAAAATAAATAATGTGCTAAAATATCAAGCAATTTTTCAATAATAATTAATTGTTTTGTTTTAACTCGCTTTAGCAATTTAAATTGTTTCATTATGAAAAGTAATCGAAGAAGAAAAATTCATTTATAAATTTTTATAATATTAATTATGATAATAAAAGATAAAATATACGGAACAATAAAAATCGAAGCACCTGTTTTATTGGAGTTATTAAAATCTTCATCGGTTTTAAGACTGAAAAATATTTCCCAGTTTGGTGTTCCTGATAAATATTACCATGTTAAGAATTTTAGCCGGTATGAACATAGCGTGGGAGTAATGATTCTTCTTAAAAAACTTGACGCAACATTAGAAGAGCAAATAGCTGGGCTTTTGCATGATGTCTCAACCCTTGCTTTTTCTCATATTTCTGATTGGGTTTTTGGTGAAGGCAAAAAGGGAATAGAGGACTACCACGATAAATTGCATAAAACATTTATTGAAAAAACAGAAATACCAGAAATTTTAAAAAAGCATAATTTTAACCCCGAAAGAATTTTAGATGAGCGCAATTTTACTTTGCTTGAAAAAAGTGCACCCGATTTGTGCGTCGATAGAGTTGATTATTCTTTAAGAGAATTTAAATATTGGCTAAATCCAAAGATCGTTGATAGCTGTATTAAAGGATTAGTAAATTATAATAATGAGATAGTTTTTTCTGATAAAAAAGTTGCTTTTGATTTTTCAGTTAATTATTTAGAACTCCAAACAAGACATTGGGGAGAATATGAAGCTATGATGAGATATTATTTATTTTCTGATATTTTAAAAATTGCAATTGATGAAAAAATTCTATCAGAAAATGATTTTTATAAAGATGAAAAATGGGTATTAAATAAACTTACAAAAAGCAAAAATAAAAAAATGAAAGAAAAATTGGGATATCTAGAAAATAAAAAGTTAAAAAAACCAATAAATAATTCAGGCGAGAAAATTGTTAAAAAATTTAGATATGTTGATCCAAGGGTAATATCAGATGGAAAACTAATAAGGCTTAGTCAATTAGTTCCTGAATTTAAAACCATACTCGAGAAGCACAGAAAAATAAATGAAAAAGGATTAATTGTGTAGAATTTTATTAAGCAGAGTTTTTGGAAGAAACACGTAAGGTTTTCGAAGGCGAGGAATGAATTTTATTGAAAATTCTGGTTTTGTTGATGTGTCTGTATTAAGAGGATGGCTAGCTATTCAAGGAAAGATGAGTATTGGCAGTATTCAAGCTTTTATTTAATATATGAGTCACTTTACTCGACCCATTACCCAAACTGCTAGTATTGCTAATGTTTTTCAATCAACAGCAGCTGCCGCTGAAAGAGTATTTGAGTTTCTTGAAGAAAAAGAAGAAACCCCAGATACTTTTCACCCTGTTGTTTTAAAGGAAGTAAAAAATTCAATAGAATTTGTTCACGTTTTTTGGTTACACGCCAGACAAATTAATTATAAAAGATTTTAATGTCAGTATTAAAGTCGGGAAAAAGATTACTCTTGTAGGACTAACTAGGGCGGTTAAAAACAACACTGGTTTACGGACATACCAAGAGCCGCATTTGCGGGAGCGAACAAGGATTGAGCAAGCGACGAAATCTTACTCACCCTTTAGTAATTTGCTATTCTCTAAAAGAACTCCCAACGTTGGGAGTTCTTTTAATAAAAATATAGTGAGTTGAGGGGTAGGGTATATACTAAAACTTAAACAACTTGCAATAATTCTTGTATTTGCTTTATCATTATCTCGGGACATTGTATTGAATCTGCCCATTTAAACATTCTAAAATTGTCCCATTGCGGGAGCCACCAAAAAACAGGATTCAAAAATCCTGTTTTTTCATTTTGGGGCTTTTAAATTTATTATATTATATTAAAACAATTAAAAAAGAATATTAGACAAATAAAAAAAGTGAAATGAATAATTTTTTTTAAAGCGACTCTCTGAATAAATACATATTATAATAGGAAGAATAAATGTTGATTTTTTTAAAATAGAAAAGTATAAATAAAGACATGACAGATTTTTCTATTTTTCAATTCATAAATCAGTTTGCTGGTAGATGGGTTTTGTTAGACGCTATTGGTATTTTTTTTGCTAATTATAGTGGTTATGTTTTAGCAGCAATTTTGGTTGGATTTTTATTTTTCGGCAACAGAAAAAGAAATTTTCAAATGACAATAGAGGCATTCTTAGCAGCTATTTTTTCTAGGTTTGTGGTTGTTAATATTATAAGAGCTATATATCCTAAGTCCCGACCATTTGTTAATCATCAAGTTTATTTGCTTATAAGAGAAACAGGCAACTCATTTCCTTCTGGCCACGCTTCTTTCTTTTTTGCTCTCTCGTTTACAGTTTATTTTTTTAATAAAAAGTTAGGAATTGCTTTTTTGATAATAAGCTTTTTAATGGGCATAGCTAGAATTTTTGTTGGCGTCCATTACCCATCAGATATATTGGGAGGAATTTTAGTTGGCTATTTTTCTGCTTGGTTAGTAAATAAATACTCTCAAAAATTTCTTAGTAAACACCAAACTAAAATATCAAGCAATTTATAATAATTCTTGTATTTGTTTCATCATTATCTCAGGACATTGAATCGAATCTATCCATTTTAGTAACCTGAAATTGTCCCATTGCGGGAGCCACCCAAAAAACAGGATTCAAAAACCCTGTTTTTCTTTGGAATTTAAAAATTAGTTGTGTTAAAATTATAAAATAATTTCTTTATAAATCTAATCCAAAGTTAAGCAAGAAAGTAAAGGTCAAAAAGTGTTGCGTTAAAAACTTTAACCTAATATATTTTTAAAACTAGATTTTTTGATTTCTATCAAAAATTTGATAAGATTATAATAAAAATTTATATACAAAACGATGGAAAAACAATACAATCCTCAAAAAGTTGAAAAGGAAATTTATTCTTTCTGGGAAAAAGAAAAAATTTATAAATTTGATCCCAAGAAAAAGGGGCCATTTTTTGTAGTTGATACTCCGCCACCAACAATAAGTGGTAAAATGCATTTGGGGCATGCTTTTTCTTATTCTCAGCAAGATTTTATTGTAAGATATCATCGCTTAAAAGGAGATAATATTTTTTATCCATTTGGTACTGATGATAATGGTTTACCTACTGAAAAATTAGTTGAAAAACTAAACAATGTTAGAATTTTTGACCTCGAAAGAGAAGAATTTACTCGTCTATGTCAAAAAACCCTCAATAAAATCCGGCCGGATTTTATTAATGATTGGAAAAAGATTGGGATATCATGTGACTTTGAACTTTCCTATTCTACAATTAGCAAAGACGTTCAAAAGTTAAGTCAGCAATATTTTATTGATCTTTATAAAAAAGGAAGAGCTTATCGCAAAAAATCACCAACTCTCTGGTGTCCCAAATGCCAAACTGCTATTGCTCAAGCCGACCTTGAGGATAAAAAAGAAGAAACATTTTTTAATTATATTCAATTTCAAGTTGAGGACGGAGGAAAAATGACCATTGCTACTACAAGACCAGAATTAATTTCAAGTTGTGTTGCTATATTTGTAAATCCTAAAGACAAAAGATATCAAAATCTTATTGGAAAAAACGTTATTGTTCCTATCTTTGGCCAAAAAGTTAAAATTTACACTGATAAAAGAGTAGAACCAGAAAAGGGGACAGGTATTGTAATGTGTTGTACTTTTGGAGACACAACTGATATTGACTGGTATATTGACTACAATCTTCCCCTTAAAATTTCCCTGACAAAAGATGGCAAAATGAATGAACTTGCTTGTTCTTATCAAGGTCTAAATATTGAAGAAGCACGCAAGAAAATCATCAGCGATCTTGAAAATAAAGGTTTGCTTTTGAAAAAAGAAAAAATTGAGCACATTGTGAATACTCATGAGCGTTGCGGGACGAAAATAGAAATTTTAGATACTACCCAATGGTTTATAAAATATCTTGATTTTAAAAATGATTTTCTTTTGATGGGAAGAAAAATGAAATGGCATCCAAGTTATATGCGAAAGCGCTATGAAAATTGGGTTAAGGGACTACGTTGGGATTGGTGTATTTCCCGACAAAGGTATTTTGGCATTCCCTTCCCAATTTGGTATTGCCAAAAATGTGGTAAAATCAAAATTGCTTCAACAAAAGATTTGCCTGTTGATCCACTTCACACTCAGCCCAAAACAAAATGCACTTGCGGAAGTAATAAATTTATTCCAGAAACAGACGTTTTTGATACTTGGGCAACAAGCTCTTTAAGCCCTCAAATTGCAATTCAATTAATTAAAAATAAAAATTTGCAAAAAAAGCTATTTCCGATGTCTTTACGGCCACAAGCTCACGATATTATTAATTTCTGGCTCTTTTATACCGTTGCCCGTTCAAAAATTCATTTCAATCAAATTCCTTGGAAAGAAATAATGATTTCTGGTTTTGTTTTGGACCAAAAAGGCGAGAAAATGTCAAAGAGTAAAGGCAATGTTGTAGCTCCTCAAGAAATTACTGAAAAATACGGTGCTGATGTTTTAAGGCATTGGGCAGCAAAAGCTGGTCTTGGCGAGGATCTTCGTTGGAGCGAAGATGAATTAAAATCAAGCAAGAGAACCATTATTAAACTTTGGAATGCTTCTCGATTCTGCTTTTTAAATTTAAAAAATTTTATAAAGAAAGATTCAAAAATTTCAGCAGATGAAGATAAGTGGATCTTAGGACTTTTAGAAAAAACTTTGCGAAATTATTGTTATTATTTTGATAAATATGAATTCAAAAAAGCAAGAGAAACAATTGATGATTTTTTCTGGCACAATTTTTGCGATAACTATTTAGAAATTGTCAAACCCCGCCTTTATCAGGAAAATATTAGTTTTTCTTTAAAAGAAAGTGCTCAAAAGATCCTTTATTTTACATTGCTTTCGATTCTTAAAATGTATTCACCTTTTATGCCATTTATTACCGAAAAACTTTTTCAAATGTATTTTCGAGGAAAGGAGAAGGAAAAAAGCATCCATCTTTCTCTATTGCCAAAATTTCAAAAGAAATATATAAATCAAAAAACAATAAAAGATTTTGAAGTAGTAATTGAAATTATTTCAGCAATTAAAAAATATAAAAGTGAAAAAAGATTATCATTAAAGGGAGAAATTAATAAATTATTAATTGATGCAAAAAACAAAAAGTTAGAAAAATATTTTAATTTATTAAAGACAGTTATGAATGTTAAAGAAATCGAAGCGCAAGAAATTAAAAAAGGCGGAATAAAGATAGGAAATGCTATTAAAATAAAAATTCAATAATTTTATAAATTTAAAAAGAGGCGAAAAATCCGCCTCTTATTTTTGTAAAATAAAGAACTTTAAAGTAAGGTTTGAAAATTACCTCCAAATTTAAGGATAAATTTAACTATATAATTTTTCCAACCAAGTACGCTCATCCTCCTTTTTTGTTAAATAATTAATGTTTTCTATAATTTGCTGCTTCGTAATTATCTCAAGCACTATAGATGTATCTAATGAAAAAACTTCTTTTAAAACTTGTTGAGGAATCTCTCTATACTTTATTAATAAATTTTCTTGACAAAATAGGTTTCTTAGTAGGACTTCTTTTTGGAAGAAAAGCAAGTCAGGCAATTGTTTAAGTATCCATCCTTGATATCGATTTAAAGGTGCTTCTATTATATCAAAATACTGTAAAGTTTCATCGTCTATTAATTCATTAAAATCATTCGGTAAAGATACTCCCACCTTTACTGCTAACCCTTTTTCTCTTAATTCATTAAGTGCTTCTAACACTACTATCGAATTTTTCGCTGACCAGTAAGGACGCCATCCATGGAGAAGTATCGCATAGATATAATCACGTTTAAGTCTTTTAAGAGAATTTTCCGTCCTTTTTCTAATCAGTTCTGGTGTATAAAAATATTGAATTGAGGGATTCTTGGAAGGAAATATTTGATGAATAGTAGGAATTTTAGTTACTATTATTGCTTCTTTTGGCAAATAATTTCCTAAGATTTCTTCTATTCTTCCTTCTCCATACGCAGCTGCTGTGTGAAAACGAAATATTCCTGATTGAAGAGCAAAGTTTAAAAGCGATTTTATTTCTTCCCTTGATAACTCTTCAAAATGTTCTTCCAACCGCCATGTTCCAAAGTATACTCGGTCATACCATTCCATTTTTTGCTACCTCCTTTTTATTTTTTAAAGTACACCAATTCCTTTTTGGAATTGGAAAATTATTATAGAATACATTTTTATTTTTGTCAAATTTTCTAAATTTTTTATATTAATCCTACTTTATTTTTTACCTCGGTCATTGTTTTTCGAGCAATAACTTCTGCTCTTTCTTTACCATCTTTCAGAACTTTTTCAATATAGCTTTTATCTTTTAAAATAGCTTTTTGTTTTTTTTGAAAAGGTTTTAAGAATTCAATCAAAGCTTCAGCAAGGCTTTCTTTAAATTCTTTATATCCTTTACCATTAAAATCTTTTTCTATCTCTTTTATTTTCTTATTAGTAACTAAACTATAAATTTCTAAAAGATTAGAAATAGCTGGTTTTTGAGGACTTTTTTTAATTTCTTTTCCAGAATCAGTAACAGCTTTTTTTATTTTATCAGAAATAATTTCTGGAGGATCATCAAGAGCAATATAATTTAAAGGAGAGTTTGCGCTCTTTGACATTTTCTTTAGGGGATCATCTAATCCCATAATTTTTCCTCCTTCTTTTTTAATAAGAGCTTTTGGTATTTTAAAAGTTTTTCCAAAAATCCGGTTAAACCTCTTTGCTAAAATTTGAGTAAGCTCAACATGTTGTTTTTGATCTTGGCCAACTGGCACAATATCGGTTTGATATAAAAGAATATCAGCCGCCATTAAGACTGGATAATCAAAAAGGCCAACATTAACTGCAACTTTGTTTTGTTGTGCTTTTTCTTTAAATTGAGTCATTCTTTCAAGCTCCGAAATTTTGGTAATAGTGTTTAAAATCCAAGCAAGCTCCGTATGTTCTTTTACTTCTGATTGGACAAAAACAATTGATTTTTTGGGATCAATACCAAACGCAAGATAAATAGAAGCGACTTTATAAGTATTTTCTCTAAGCTCTTTTGGATCACGAGGCAGAGTAATAGCATGATTATTCACAATGCAAAAAATGCAATCATACTGATTTTGCAATGAGATCCAATTTTTGATTGCTCCAAAATAATTTCCTATATGAATTATTCCACTTGGTTGGATGCCTGAAAATGCACGCATAATTTAATTCTAATTTCTAACCAAATTCAAATAACCAAATTCCAAACAAAATCCTAAATCCTAATTTCCAAACATTCCACAAATATTGTTTTGTCGTGAAGAGTTTGGCGATCCTGTGGGGATTTAAAAATTAAAATCTTAAAGAGATAAATCTCTTTTCGTTCTTCGTCCGCTTTCAGCGAACTCAAAAATTTGAAATTAGAAATTTTTTATTTACTTTATACTTCTATTATTACTGGCAAAACCATTGGCCTCCGTTGAGTTTTTTTAAAAAGAAATTCCCCCAAATCTTCTTTTATTCTACTTTTAACAAAAACCCAATTAGTCGGATGTTTTGAAGCAGTAATTTTTTCTACTAATTTTATAACTCTTTTTCTGGTTTCTCTCAATAGTTCTTTTGATTCACGAAGATAGACAAAACCGCGAGAAATGATATCAGGACTCTGGCGAACTTTTCCGGTAGAGGAATCAACTACTACCACGATTACAAACATTCCATCCTTGCTCATTGTCTGCCTATCTCTTAAAACTACTTCACCAACATCTCCAATTCCAAGACCATCAACCATTACATAGTTTGCCGGAACCTTTTCTTTTTTAATTTCAAAATTATCTTGGCCTAGCTCAATAACACTACCATTTTCACCCATTATAATATTTTTTTCAGGCATTCCTAAGGATAAGGCTAAATCTCTGTGAATTGACCGCATATAATAACTTCCGTGAATTGGCATAAAAAATTTTGGTCGAGTTAAATTAATCATCATTTTCAATTCTTCTTTTTGAGCATGACCAGAAGCATGAATATCCATCATTTGATAGTGAAAAATTTTTGCTCCTTGCCAAGAAAGAAGATCTTTTAAATCTTGAACTGCTTTTTCGTTGCCGGGTACGATAGAAGAAGAAAGAATTACCGTATCTTCTCTTTTGATAGAAAGAAAAGGATGTTCTTTATGAGCAATACGCATTAAAACCGCATCTCCTTCGCCCTGGGAACCAGTGCAAATAATTAAAATTCTTTTATCAGGAAAATGACGAATTTGTTTTGGAGAAATAATGGTATCCTTTTTAACTTTAAGATACCCAAGCTGAATAGCAATTTCAATATTTGCTTTCATTGAATAACCATCAATAACAACTTTTCTATCAAATTTTTCAGCTAAATTAATTAACTCTTGAATCCGTGAGAGTAGGGAAGCAAAAGTAGCAGCAATAATTCTTCCTTCGCTTTTTTCAAAAATAATTTCAAGATTATCTTGAATAGTTTTTTCTGAAAGGCTATGGCCAGCAATTTCAGCATTTGTAGAGTCAGACATTAAAAGCAAAACTTCTTCCGAAGCAAGAGAAGCAATTTTTGTAATATCTGTTGGGTTATCAGCGATTGGTGTAAAGTCAAATTTAAAATCACCAGTATGAATTATTCTTCCAACAGGCGTTTCAATTAAAAGACCGATGCTGTCAGGAATATTGTGATTTTGAGGAAAAGTTTTGATTATGAATGGAGGCAAAGAAAAAGTGTCTTCTCTCTTGATTTCCTTGATATTTAATGGCGCAAGATTAGAAAAATCCTCTTCTCGTTTTAAGATTATCCCTTTTGTTAAAGGAGTAGCAAAAAGAGGAGGATTTCCTATTTGGGAAATAATATAAGGAATAGCACCAATATGATCATAGTGGCCATGGGTAAAAATTATTCCTAAGATGTTTTCACTTTTTCCTTGAAGATAAGAATAATTAGGAACAATATAATCGATACCTGGCATATCTGGATCAGGAAATTGAACACCCATATCTACAATTAAAATCTTTCCATTATATTCAAAAATAGTCATATTTTTTCCAACTTCTTCCAATCCTCCAAGGGGTATAATTTTGAGTTTATTTTGCATAGAATTTAGAACGTAGAATTAAAAATTAAAAATTAAAAATTAAAAATTAAATTAAGGATGTTAGTTGTGCGGACGGTGAGATTCGAACTCACAAAGGATTACTCCCAGTAGCTCCTGAAGCTACCGCGTCTGCCAGTTCCGCCACGTCCATTACTCCCAGTAGCTCCTGAAGCTACCGCGTCTGCCAGTTCCGCCACGTCCGCTTGTTATTAGCGAGTATTGATGCTAGTTAGAAAGTGGCACTCTTTTTTCGTTTATATACCAGTTTTCAATATCAATAAATCTTTTTGAAGAATTGACGATAAATTGAGTTTGAATACCTTTTACTTTTTTATTTACAGCGTAAAGATAATTCGGACTATAAAGGAAAATAGCAGGTATATCTTCAGTTAATTTTTGCCCAAATTTTTTTAAGATCTCATTTCTTTTTGTAAAATCAGTTTCTTTAATTGATGCTTCTAACAATTCATCTACCTCATCTTGCTGATATAAGGAAAGATTTAAACCAGGATATTCCTTTTGAGTTGAATGCCAAAAAGAAGATGGATCAGCTATCATATATAGCCCTTGCGCAAAAAGTAAAATATCATAGTTTCTTTCAATAATATTATTTTGATAAAGTTTTTCTCCCTCCAACGCATTTATATTTAGCTTTACTCCAATTTCTTGCCAGTTTTTTTGAATAATTTCAGCTGTTTTTTGTAACTGAGGCTGATTTATTGTAAAAAGGTTTAACTCAAGAGAAATTGGGCTTTCTCCTTCTTTTAAAGTTTTTTCTCTTATTCCATCGTTATTTGTATCTTTCCAACCAGCATCGTCCAATACCTTTTTTGCCTCCTCTAAATTAAACTCATATTTTTTGAAATCTTCTCCAATTCTGTTTTCTTCAAAAAATGGTCCATCTACAATTCGTCCTTCTCCCATTAAAACTTCTTTTATGATTTCTTCTTTTGGAGTAGCTAAAGCTAAGGCTTCTCTTACTTCTTTTTGAGAGAGGATTGCATTTTCTTGATTTAAAAATAAAGCAAAATAGCGAGGTAAAAATAAAGAATAAGTTTTAAACTCTTTTCTTAACTTATTTTTATTCTCTGGAGAAATATTGGCTAAACTTGTTTCGTTGTTTTTTAATTTTAAAAGTTCATTCTCATTATTTACAAAAGTTAGCTCAACTTCTAAAAGAAAAGGACTTTTCCCATAAAATTTCTGATTTTTTTCAAAGATTATTTTTTTTATTTTATTTTCTTTATCTCTTTCAATAGTTTTTATTTTAAAAGGACCGGAGCTAATCGTACTTATTTTTTGTTGACTTAAAGAAAGTTCTTGCGGATCAATATCTTTTAAAACATGAGAAGGTAAAATTTTTAAAGTAAAATTTTCTAGAAACGGAGAATATGGTTCTTTTAGGGAAAATTTTATTGTTTTTTCATCTACCTTTTCTACTTTTACATCTTGCCAAGTCAACCTTAAAGGGCTTTGAACTTTTGGATTTTTTATAGTTTCAATAGTAAATAAAACATCATCAGCAGTAATTGGTTCACCATCAGACCATAGAAGATTATCTTTCAAGGTAAATTGGTAAGTTTTACCATCTTCGCTAATTTGATATTCTTTTGCTAAACTTTCTTTAAGTTCACCATCATTTGTGTATTCAAGTAGACCAGAAAAAGTTAATTCTACTATATCTTGATCAGCGTTATTAAGCATTGCAAAAAGAGGATTTAAAGATTGTGGTTGGCCGATAATTGCTTCTTTTAAAATTCCACCATCAGCCGCTACCACTTTAGTATTTTCTAAAAAATCTAATCGCCACCAACACATTCCCGCTGTAACTGCCAATGCTAAGAAAGAAAAAAACAAAGTTCTTTCATTCTTAGAAATAACATTAAAAAATGAAAGCCACTGTTTTTTTGATGGCCATTTATTTTTGTTCTTTTTCCATTCTTCTATGTGAAAAAATCTTGAAAAAAAATCTTTTAAGTTTTGGAAAAGAGTACTAATAAACCTAATTTACGTTGATACTATGTATTGATAATACTGCAGATTAGCGTAGATTTCTTGTATCACGGATATCCGCGTTTAAATCTGCGTGTATCCGCCATGTTTTGTAAGATTAAAAAGTTAGATAAGAAAATTAGCAAGCGCTAAACCAAAAAAGAGAACAGAAAGAGATACAGTTGACCAAAAAATGATCTTTTCCATTCCTCTTTTTTGAAAATAATATCCTCCTTCGCCTCCAAAAGTTGAGGAAACTCCAGTTCCCCGCTCTTGCAGAAGGATTGAAATAATTAATAGAACTGAAACAATAATTTGAGAAATAGATAAAATTTCCATAAATACTAATATTTTTAGGGAATAGTACGAGATCATTTCTCGCCACATTTTAACCTAAGTTTATTGAAGGGCTACATTATTTGCGGAATTTGCATTAAATTCGCAAATTCGCATCACTATTAGTAAATTCGTAAGCCCTAAGTTTTTTATGATAAGAAATAGCAAAACGATGAGATTCGTCTCTTAAATAAAGAATAGTTATTTTAATTTTTTTTGGCAATTTGTCAAGTAAAAGAGGTTTTTCAAGAATAGAAGTATACAAAATATTTTTCTTTTTGGCAAGAGAAATAATTGGAATTTTTAAATTTTGACTTTCAATTACTGATTTTGCTGCATTAAATTGCCCTTTCCCGCCATCGACATAAATCAAATCAGGAAATGTCCATTCCGAATGCGAAAGTCGTCTTTTTATTACTTCTTTAAGACAAGCTGTATCATTTTGTCCTTCTACAGTTTTAATTTTAAACAAACGATATTCTTTTTTATCGGGTTTATATTCGCATCCACATTTTTGTGAAAAATTACTGCTCACTTTTATTCGTGAAAGTTTAAATACCACCATTGAACCAACCATATTTTTTCCCTTAAGATGGGAAATATCATACCCTTCGATTCTTTGTGGAACTTTTGGAAGAAGAAGAGTTTTCTGAAGAAGCTTTCCAATGTTTTCTTTTTCTTGATTTTTTTCAGTTGGTTTAGAATAAAATAAAAATTTATGAGAAAAAACTTCTTTTAAACTTTCTATTTGATCCCTTACTTTTGCTGCTTTTTCGAACTCCTGATTTTTGGCATATTCTTTCATTTCTTTTTCGAGGCGTGAAAGAAGATTTTCTTTTTTACCCTCCAGAACCATTTTTAGGTTTTCGATGCTTCTTTGGTACTCTTTTTTTCTTTGCTCCGCTTGTTTTTGGAGTTCTTGATTTTCCTTTGATTCTTTTACAATTAAGCAAGGAGCTGGGCAACGGTTAAGCTCGTACCAGAGACAAGGCTTTTTTGGCAAAGTTTTACAACTTCGGTAAAGGAAAATTTTTCTTAAAATTTTAAGAGTTTCTTTCAAGGCAGTACCGCCAACAAAAGGGCCTATGTAATCAATTTTGGAATTTGGATTTTGGAATTTGGAATTTTTTTGTGGTTGGTGGGTGATAAATATTCTTGGCCAATCTTCTTTTGTAATTCCAACATAAAAATAGTTTTTATCATCTCGAAAAATAACATTAAATTTTGGTTGATATTTTTTAATAAGTTCACTTTCTAAAATTAATGCTTCTATTTCTGATTTCAAGGTAATATAACCAATTTTTTTTACTTCATTGATAAAAAAGTTATCCTTGTAAGTTGATTGCTGAAAATGATTTTTAACTCTTTCCTTTAAATTATTTGCTTTTCCTATATATATCGGTTTTTTCTCTTTGCCATAAAAAAAATAAACTCCCGCTTCTTTTTGAAGTTTATTAATTTCTTTCGGTTTTAAAAACTGAATTTTTCTCATATTAAAAATTGTACCATTTTTTATTAAAAACCCCACTCCTAAAACTTGAGTGGGGATAGTGGTAACTTATTTTTCTTCAATCTTCTCTTTTGTTAAAATTTCAGCAATAACTTTTTGGACATCTTTATTTGCAGGCATTCCCTGGTGGCTTGCTTTTGAAATTCGAGGCAATTTGATAATATTTGGGCCTATTAATCTTTCTGAGCTTAAAATAGGAATTTCTTCATCTCCATCAGCATATTCTCTGTAATATTTTTCCCTTAGAAATCTTTTTCTTTTAATAATTTTTATGCTTGTTGGAATGTCTTTACCGCTGATAAGATAAGTTTTAATATTTTCAGGAATTTTTCCTGGCTTGTCCCACGCATCAATTTCTTGCCAAAATTCTTTAGCTATTTGAACTAAACTTTGATTTTCAAGAGCGCTATTGGGATTATACAAATAAGTATCTTCGATGGTTAAATTTTTTTCTTCCTTTTCAAATATAGGTCCATAAAGATTAAAAAAATCTTGATTTGGTAAAGATTGATAGAGAGAAGGAAAATTTTGAATAACATTCTGGGCCTGTTTTTTATTAATTCCTCTTCCTTTAAGACCAAACTTTAAAGCGAAATAAGACATTGGACTTCCACAGTTTGGTGTTCCTATCATTATTATTTTATCAACCATTTTAGCAACCTTTTCGTTTCTTACTACTGCATATCTTGAAATTAAACCTCCAAGACTATGGCCTATTAGAATGACTTTTCCATTTGGTGTTTCTTTTGATTTTTCTTCAATAAGGTTTTCTAATCTTTCAGCGCTTTGGCGAATATCTTTTCGCCAATCATAAGTAAAAGGAAAAACAGAATATCCAAGGCTTTCCAAAAGAGAAGCTAATGAGTCATACAAAGGTTGATCTGGTAAAAAAAGTCCTAAAATTGGCACTTTAGAAATTTCTAACTTTCCAAGGATATTCCCAACTCTTATTTTTGAACCTGGAAGATCATTTCCATTTTGATCTAATAAAAGAGTTTTTAAATGTTCATCTTTTATACTCCAGAAAAGTTTTGGAAAATTAGGAGAAATTTCTTCGCCTTCATCCATTTTATTATTATCATTTTTATCTTCGTACAGCACTGAGCCAAAAAGACCAGGAACAATAATTATAGGTATTTTTTTATTCATATCTTTGTTCAAAAAAGAAGTTGCTGATAACCTTTGTGGAGAAATTGAAAATAAAGAAAAACTAAGAATTAAAATTACCACTAATTTATTTTTTATCTCTTTTCGCCTCCTTTTCATTTTTTTCACCTCCTTTTTATTGTTAAATAACTAATTTATTATACAACAAAAAGATTGCTTTGTAAATATTGTTTTCTAGTAATTCACTTATGTGTGTATGTAATAGTAAGATATAGTGATTGCAAGGTATTGAACCCACAACTACTTGACAAAATTTTTTATTTTTTTAAAATAAAGATTAGCAATCAAAGGTCGGAACTGCTAATAAATAGAAGCGAATAGACGCAGATTAATATAAATCTAGACTTGAAGGCCCGCGGATCTAAACACAGACAATGCTATATATCATATCAGTATTATAAATCTGCTCTAGAAGTATCTGCGTAAACCTGCTTCTAAAAGTATGAAAATTAAACCCATTTCAGATTATATTTTGATTGAACCAATCAAAAAGGAAGAAAAAACAAAGAGTGGGATTTTATTACCAGAAACAGCCGAAAAAGAAACTCCTCAAGAAGGAAAAGTAATAGCTGTCGGTCCTGGTAGAAAATTATCTTCTGGGAAAGTTTTAACACCAGAAGTTAAAAAAGGAGACAGGGTTCTTTTTAAAAAATATGGCCCTGACGAAATAAAGGTCGATGATAAAGAATATCTAATTGCAAAAGAAGAGGATATAGTAGCAATTATTGAAAAATAATCAACGGATAGCGAATCCTTTGCGAATATACGAATTATATTCGTAAAGTAGTAAGGATTCGTAAATTCGTAGATTTTATGGCAAAGAAAATTTTATATTCAGAAAAAGCAAGAGCAAAGCTTTTAAAGGGAGTAAATAAATTAGCAGATGCGGTAACTATTACCTTGGGTCCAAAGGGAAGAAATGTAGTATTGGATAAAAGTTTTGGAGCGCCGGATATTACCAACGATGGAGTAACAATTGCTAAAGAAATTGAGCTTGAAGATAAGTTTGAAAATATGGGAGCGGAGATTGTTAAAGAAGTAGCTTCCAAAACCAATGACGTTGCTGGAGATGGAACAACTACCGCTACTTTACTTGCTCAAAACTTAATTAAAGAGGGTTTTAAAAACGTTGCTGCTGGTGCTAATCCTTTAGAGCTTAAACGAGGTATTGATAAGGGAGTAGAAAAAGTAGTTGAACACTTAAAAGAAATTTCAAAAAAAGTTTCAAAATTTGAAGAAATGGTTCAAGTAGCTACTATTTCTGCCGAAGATGAAAAAATGGGAAGATTAATTGCTGAAGTATTTGAAGAGGTAGGAAAAGACGGAGTAGTAACAGTGGAAGAATCAAAAACATTTGGCTTTCAAAAAGAAATTGTTAAAGGAATGCAATTTGATCAAGGGTACATTTCTCCTTATATGATTACCAATCCCGATCGAATGGAAGCGGTTTATGATGATCCTTATATCTTAATTACCGATAAAAAAATTTCAGCAATTCAAGAAATTTTACCTTTACTTGAAAAATTAAGCCAATCTGGCAATAAAGATTTAGTAATTATTGCTGAAGACGTTGAAGGCGAAGCTTTAGCAACTTTAGTTATTAATAAACTTCGTGGTACCTTTAATACTTTGGCAGTAAAGGCACCCGGCTATGGAGATCGAAGAAAAGAAATGCTTCAAGATATTGCTGTTTTGACAGGTGGCCAGGTAATTACAGAAGAATTAGGTTTGAAATTAGAGAATACTGAGATTAATCAATTAGGTCGAGCAAGAAGAGTAGTTGCTAAAAAAGAAAGCACTACTATTGTGGAGGGAAAGGGTAAAAAGGAAGATATTGAAGCAAGAATTGAGCAAATAAAAAAAGAAATGGAAACAGTAGAATCGGACTTTGACAAAGAAAAATTACAAGAAAGATTAGCAAAGCTTTCTGGCGGAGTAGCGGTAATAAAAGTTGGAGCAGCAACAGAAGTTGAACAAAAACAAAAACAGCAAAAAATCGAAGACGCTGTAGCAGCTACAAGAGCGGCGATTGAAGAGGGAATTGTTCCTGGTGGTGGAGTAGCTTTAATTCGCTGCATTGATAGTCTTGATGCTATAAAAGCTACAAAAGATCAAAAAGTTGGCCTTTTGATCTTAAAAAAAGTTCTTGAAGCACCATTACGAAAAATTGCCCAAAATGCAGGTGTAGATGAAGGAGTAGTAGCTCAAAGAGTAAAAGAAGGAAAAGAAGGTTTCGGTTTTAATGCCAAAACTAATCAATTCGAAGATTTACTTGCTACTGGAATTATTGATCCAACAAAAGTAGTAAGATGTGCAATTCAGAATGCTGCTTCAGCGGCAGGAATGCTTTTAACCACTGAATGTGTAGTTATTGAAAAGCCTGAAGAGAAAAAATCTGAAGCAACTCCAATCTCACCAGAAGAGTACTAAGCTCAAACATTCCTAATAAAAAACGGTCTTTCAAAAGACCGTTTTTTTATTTTAAAAAATTATTTTGGAAGAAGTTCATTAAAATTTTATCGAATTGCCTTTTTTTCAACGCTCGCTTCGCTCACATAATCAAAGAAGATTTTATCCTCTTTTCAATATTCGCTTCGCTCACATTTTTGAAGAATTTTAATAAACTTTTCAGCCATTTTTTCCCAAGTAAAACTTTTAGCAAATTGATACATTTGGAATCTGGTTTTTTCAATTTTTTTCGGGTTTTCTATTAGAAAAGCAATTTTTTCAGCAATAGAATTGCTATCTTCAAAATTTATAAAATATCCTCTCTCTTCATTTTCACCGATTATTTCTTTTGCATAAGGAAAGGGTGTGCTTAAAATGCAATTTCCGGTTGTGGCAGCATTAGCTAGAACTCCACTTGAAATTTGTTCGCGAGTTAGATAAGGAATTAAAAAAAGATCAGCCATTTTTAAATATTCAATTAATTCTTCTTTTTCAAGAAAATTATTTATTAAATAAATATTATTTTGGATACCAAATTTTTCAATTTTTTCTTTAAGATTTTCATAATAATCTTTTTCTATTGCTTTTGCGTGCATTGGATGCGAGGCACCAGCAATAATATAGAGTATATTTGGATATTTTGTTTTTAATTTAGCTATTGCTTCAAGGCCATAATCGATTCCCTTAGATTGCGTAATGAGTCCATAAGTTAAAACAACAAATCTATTTTCAAAATTATATTTCTTTTTTAACTTTTCTTTTTCTTCTTTTTTAGGGAAGGAAATATCGTAGCCACCATGATAGATTACTGAAATTTTTTTTGGACTTAAACCACATTCTTTTTTTAAGACTTCTTTACCAGTTCCAAGAGTAGTAATAATTTGACTGCTCATTTTGCCAATATTTTTTAAAATATAAAGACGAAAACCTCTTTTTTTTGCATCAGGAGTTATAGGGATTGAATGGTAAAAAGAAACAATAGGAATTTTTACTTTTTCTAATAATTTTAAAATAAATATTCCATCAAATCCTCCAAAAAGCCCATATTCATGTTGTAAAAACAAAACATCAGCCCCGCTTTCATTAATATAATTTGCAGTTTTTTGATAAGAATCTAAATTTTCTTGTTCAATCTCCCATTTTACCAAAGCTGAATAATCTCTTTCTGGCGCATTTTTTTCATTAATAGCAATAACTTTTTGATCTATATTGGGATTAACTTCGTGGATTGCTTCAATTGTATTTTGACTAAAATCAGCTATACCGCATTCTCTTGGCGGAAAAGAAGAGAGATATAAAATCTTAAGATCTTTAATATCTTTTACATTTTCAATTTTTTTGTTTTTTTTCATATTTTTCTATAAGTTTTTGATAAAGATTTCGAGTTCTTTGAGTCATTGTTTTTAATAAAAATAATTTTTCTACTCTTTTATGACCATTTTGCCCCATTTTTTTAGCCAATTCTTTATTTTTTAATAATTTAATAGAAGCTTTTGCAAACTTTTCGATATTGTCAGCGTCATCTACTAAAATTCCATCCTTTCCATCTCTAACAGTAAATGGAACACCGCCAACCTTAGTAGATACTACTGGCGTTCCGCACCAGAGAGCTTCAGCTAAAGCCATGCCAAAAGAATCATAAACAGTAGGGGAGATAAGCAAATCAGAACCGGTTAAAAGAGCAACTTTGTCAAAGTCACTTACCCAATCAGTTACAGTAACTCTTCCGGCCTTGACTAATTTATTTAATAATTGAACAAGTTTTTCAATTCCCGTTCCAGTTTTTAATCGACTACTCCAGGGACCTACCATAATTAAGTGGGTGTCTGGCAATTGAAATCTTACCTGACGAAAAGCCTGAACAGCTGTAAATGCGCCTTTTCTCGGATTAGTTATATCTCCTAAAAAAATCATATAATTTTTTGCTGGAGGAATTTCATGTTTTAAAAAAACCTTTTTAACATCTTCAGGAGTCACTTTTGGTAAATTTTCATCAATACCATTAGGAATTATATGAATATTCTTTGTTTTCTTAGCACCAGTATATTTTATTAATTCTTCTTTGCCGGCATTTGAAAAAACAATTGTAGCATCAGCATTTTCAACAATCATTTTAGTTTGAGTTTCTTGAAGCACTTTCCAAATTTTTTGAGCATTTAATTTTTCATAAGCCCAATAAGGGTGAAAATGAGGCGTAAAAACAAAAGGAATATTTTTTATCTTTGCCACATACATAGCCTCAAGAACTACTTGTTCTCCCATACCATGAGCGTGAATTAAGTCAAAATTATTTACTTTTAAAAGCCAATCCATTAAATCAGGAATAACAATTCTACCTGGTGGAATATTTACTGGATAGCCTTTTAATGTTTTAAGAAAAATTCCTTTAACTTTTCGAGCTCTATCCCCAATAACCTCTCTACCGGTTGGGGTATAATCAGAAGTTACAATTGTTACCTCATCTCCACTCTCAGCTAATCTTTTGCTGAGTTGATAAATATGCTCTTCTCGGCCTCCGCCATCTAAAAACATATGATTTACTTGAACAATTTTCATAAGTTTAAAAATTTAAAATTTAAAGTTTAAAGTTTAAAAATTAAAAATTAAAAATTAAAAATTAAAAATTAGAAATTAGAAATTAGAAATTAGAAATTAGAAATTAATCTTTGCCACTCCCACGCTTTTGTCGGCACCACCGTAGTACAAAAGCCATTTTCCTTTAAAAAAAACAAGGCCAGTAGCAAAAACTACATTATTAACTTTGCCATATTTTTCCCAATACTCAGTTGGTTCAAGGATTGGTTTCTCTGATCTTTTTAATACTTTTGAAGGGTTATTTTTATCAAATATTACCCAACCAATTGAAAATTTTCCTTCGGTGTTTTTTCCATTATAAATTAAAAGAATTCCTTTTTTCGTTAAAATAGGCGGAGGACCGTTTTCAACCAAATGGTTATCAAAAGTATTACCTTTTCTTGAAGTTAAAATTGGCTTAGCATTAATATTCCAATTTTTTAAGTCTTTTGAAAAAGCAAGTTTAATTTCCTTTCCGCCAACATACATTACATAATTTCCTTTGTATTTATAGTTTTGTACTATCGCTCCTGATTTATCATTTTGGATAAGGGGATTTGTTTTTTTCCAGCGAGTAAGATCTTTTGAAAAAGCCCCCATTAGCTTTATTTTATAATCTCCTTTTTTGTCTTTCCCTTCATAAGCAGTATAAGTTAAAAAATATTGATTTTCTATTTTTATTATTCTTGGATCTTCGCATCCCATTTTTTCATAGGTTCTTTCAGGTTTAATTACTGGATTTTTTGGGAATTTTTTAAAGTTAAAACTATCATTACTTATATAAAGATTAATTTCAGAAATAATTTTTTCTCCTAAACCTTTTTCGCTTCGACAAAGTAAAAAAACTTTATTGTTTTTCACAATAGCTGCAGGATTATAAACAGAGGACTCTTTTTCTTCCAATAAAGGAACAATAATTGGATTTTTTTTGTATTTTTGACAAGTTAACATTTTGAAATAAATTATTAAACCTCTCCTTTTTTAATAGCCGAAAGCAGTGCTTTTAAGCTACAAGTAGCAACGCCAATTACGGTATCAGCCGCTCCATAATAAACAAAAAGGGTATCTCCAATTACTACCGCACCACAGGTAAAAACAACATTTGGAACAACTCCTTCTTTCTCGTAAGGCTCTTGAGGCTCTAAAATCCAACCCTTTGAGCGGTAAAGAATTTTTTCAGGATTTTCTTTATCAATAAGCATTACTCCTAATCTATAGGTTCTTTTTTCTTCTTTTCCGTCCTTTTTTCTTACCTCTCGTCGCGATGGGGCAGGTTGATCTACTCCGTGATAAATAAGTAACCACCCATCCCTAGTTTCAATTGGTGGCGCTCCTGCTCCAATTTTCCAAGCATCCCAAGAATTTTCTCTAGGAGTAGCTATTACTTTATGACCAATCCATTTCGGCGGTAAAATTGCTAAATTTTTTGAATAAGCTACATAAATTGATGGTTCAACCCTGTAATAAAGCGTATAATAATTATTTATTTTTTTAGGGAAAAGAACACCATTTTTTTCTGGCTGCAAAACCTCTGGTAATAAAAGATTATCAAATTTTTTCCAATGGAAAAGATCAGTACTTACTGCCATTGCTATATTTGTACTTTCCTCTTTCAGCAACGGAGGAGCTTTGCGTCCAAGATAGGCAGTATATAAAAGATAATACCTTCCATCAATTTCAGTGATTCTAGGATCCTCGCAACCAGCTGGTTCGTACCATTTTTCTGGTTCAATGATGGGATAATCATACCTTTTTTCGATTGTAACTCCATCGTTTTTTAAAATGCACATTCCTAATCTTGAGATAGGAAAACCATCAGCTTCTTCTTCTCCCATTGCTCGGTAAATAAGATAAACTTTATTATCTTTTAAAATTGCGGCCGGGTTAAAAACCATTCTTGATTCCCAAGGATGTTCTTTTATTGGTGTTAGAATTGGATTTTTCGAATATCTTTGAAGTTGAAACATAAGAAAAAATCAAAAGCTGAATCGAGCGAAGCGAAATGAGGTAAGAAACAAAACGAAATTTCGTTGATCAGCAAATATCAAAAATAAAATACTTAATCTATAATTTAGCAAAAATTTTGCTTTTTAGCAATTTTTTGCTAGGATAAAAAATGGAATTGGAGAGGTGCCGGAGTGGACGAACGGGCTTGCCTGGAGAGCAAGTGTGCCAGAAATGGTACCGTGGGTTCGAATCCCACCCTCTCCGCAGTTTTGGTTTCGAGCATCCCTCAAGACACCAACAATTTTATTTCATAAAATTTTGGTTTCTTGCGTCGTAATACTCCAAAAATTGTTTCACAATTTTTGGAGGCCACGTGGTCTCCAAATTTGTAAAGCAAATTTGGAGGATTATTTCCCGAAACCAAAACATTCGGCATAAATGCCTCATAGAATTTTAGAAATTAGAAATTAATAAACTTTATATGTCTCTCTCTATTGGAATTGTTGGTTTGCCTAATGTCGGTAAATCAACTTTATTTCAAACATTAACTAAAAAACAGGTTGATAGAGCTAATTATCCTTTTTGCACAATCGATCCAAATGTTGGCGTAGTTGCTGTGCCAGATGAAAGAGTTGATAAACTTGCTGAGCTTACAAAATCAAAAAGAAAAATATACGCTACTGTTGATTTTATTGATATCGCTGGTTTGGTAAAAGGCGCAAGTAAAGGAGAGGGATTGGGTAATCAATTTTTAGCCAATATTAGAGAAACCGATGCTATTATTTATGTTCTGCGCGCTTTTTTAAATGATAAAATTATAAACACTCAAAAAAATATTGATCCCTTGGGCGAGAAAGAAATTTTAGACACAGAGTTAATTTTAAAAGATCTTGAAACAGTAGAAAAAAGATTAAACAGTTTAGAAAGTGATATAAAAAGAGGGTCAAAAGAAGCAATTAAAGAAAAGGAAGCTTTGTCAAAAGCAAAAAAGTTCTTGGAAGAAGGTAAAATTCTTTTTGAAGAATCATTTACAGAAGAAGAATTAAAAGAACTAAAACAATATCAACTTTTAACCTTAAAGCCACGAATTTACCTTTTAAATGGGAAAGACGAAGAAGTTCCTCAAATCGTGATTGATGAATTTAAAAAACACAATTGGCCTTATTTAATTATAGATATTCTTACTGAATTTGAAACAGTGGATTTATCAAAAGAGGAAAGAAAAGAATTGGGATTGCCAGAAGAAACAGAACTTGATCTTTTAATTAAAAAATCTTACGAAATTTTAGGGTTGATAACTTTTTTGACTACTGGCGAGGATGAAACGCGTGCTTGGACAATAAAAAAAGGAACAAAAGTTCCTCAAGCTGGTGGTGTTATTCATTCTGATTTTGAAAAAAATTTCATCAAGGCTGAAGTTATTAATTGGAAAGATTTAATTGAGGTTGGTGGATTTGCAAAAGCAAGAGAAAAAGGTTTAATTCGAGCAGAAGGAAAAGATTATGTTGTTCAAGATGGAGATGTCATTGAAATAAAACACAATCCTTAATTATTGATAAAAATCACGTGGTCTTCAAATTTACTTTGCAAAGCTGGAGTTTTTTTATCCTTTTGCAACAGTCAATCCCCATATTTCTTTAATACCACTTTCTTTTAAAACTTTTCCCGCTTCCTCTAAGGTTGAAAGAGTTGTCGCAACATCATCTAAAAGAATAATTTTTTTATTTTGAAGCGAACCTATTTTAATATTTTGATTTATTTTAAAGGCGTCTTTTATATTTTCTTCTCGGCCAATTTTTAATTTTGCTTGTGGCTTTGTATATTTTTTGCGAACCAAAATATCATTTTGCATTGGAATTTTAAGCAGGGGAGAGAGAACTTTTCCGATTTCTTCGGATTGATTAAAACCTCTTTCTCTTTTTCTTCTTTGATGCAAAGGAATTGGCACAAGCAAAAAATCTAAAGGATTTTTAACAAATTCTATTTCTTGATTTTGTTCCAAAAATTTCCAAATAAAAAGAGCCAGGGGAGTGGCTAATTCTTTAACAAATTGATATTTAAAAACATCAATAATTTTCCTTAATAATTCATCTTGATAAGGACCAGCAGCAATAAATCCAGTAAGATTTTTTTGGCAATCTTTGCAAATTTTTCCTGTAGGCGAAATTCTTTCACAATAAGGGCAAATAGGCGCAGAAAAAATTTTAATTTTTGCAAAGCATTCTGGGCAAAAATAAGTTTTTTCCTTACCGCAGCCAAGACAAAATTTTGGAAAAAGAAAATCTAATAAAGCGACACCAATATTCATAAATAGCACAAAAGTTGAAAACCAAAACTATTATAGAATTCTTTTCTTTTTAAGATAACCGATTATTGATAAAAGGAAAACAGCCATTATTCCAAATACAATCCAAAAATTAGAACTTTTGCCTCCAAACGGAAGATAGCAAGCGTTCATTCCAAAGATACCAGCGATAAGTATTAAAGGAGCAATAATTACAGTAAAATTAGTTAAAACTTTTAATATTTCATTGTTTTGAATAGCAAGAAAACTATTATTAGTTTCTTCAAGCTCGTTTAAAGTTTCATATTGGCTTTGAATTGTTTCTTTGATGGTGGAAAAATAATTAAAGAGTTCGTCAAAATAAGGATAAAAATGCTTGCCGAAAAACATTTCTGAAGATTCTTTTAATCCTTTAAAAACAGGAGTTTGGGGTTGAATAACCCTTTGAAAATCAATAAGGTCATTTTTTAAGATTGAAATTTCTTTTATTACTTCTTCTTTCTTGTTCTTTAAAATTTCTTTTTTAATTTTTTCTATTCCTTCATCGATGTGATCTAATTTTGGAAAAGAATCTTTTAAAAGCTCATTTAGCAGGCGATAAAGAACTTCTCCAGCTCCTTCATCAGTAAATTCTTTTTGTTCTTTTTCAAAAAGAGTGAGGCGGGTAAAAAAATCTTTCAATGGCAAAATAGTATGATAGTGGATAGTAATAAGAGTATCTTTTGTTACTAGAATGTCGAGTTCTTGAGATCTGGTTTCTCGAGTTTCTTTTTGGAAAAAAGGATAATGAAGGACTAAGAAAAGATAATCTCCATAGTTTTCAAAACGAGGATGGCGAATTTGGGGAATTACACTTTTCAAAATAAAAGGATGAAAGAAAAAATGTTCTTCTAAATATTTCACATCTTCCTCTGTCGGTTGCATTATATCAATCCAAATAACTTTTTCTGATTGAATAACCTTAAACATAAAAGTTTATTCGTATATTCTATTATATCTTATTTTTGGGTTTTTGCCAACTTGCAAAATCACATTCCGGATATCTTGAGCAACCATAGAAAAATTTCCCTTTTTTTGTTTTTCTTACAATAATTTCTCCCTTTTTACATTTAGGACAAGCGACACCAATTTTTTCAAAGTAGGGTTTGGTAAATTTACATTTTGGAAAATCAGAACAAGCATAAAATTTTCCATATCTTCCCATTTTTATCAGAATTGGCTTTCCGCATTCCGGGCATATCTCATCAGTTGTTTCAGTTAAATCTATCTTTTCAATTTCCTTTTCTTTCTTTTCTAAATTTTTTTCAAAAGGGAAATAAAATTCTTTAATTGGTTCTTGCCATTTTATTTCGCCTCTGGCAATTTTATCTAATTCCTCCTCCATTTTAGCAGTAAACTGAATGTCAACAATTTCCGGAAAATGAGTGCAAAGAAGGTCATTTACTAAAATTCCTGTTTTTGTGGGTTTTAATTTTCTTTTTTCATCTTTTTCAACATAATTTCTTTCCTGAATTGTAGATAAAATTGGCGCATAAGTTGATGGCCGGCCAATACCATTTTTTTCTAATTCTTTAATTAAAGTAGCTTCAGTGTATCTTGAAGGTGGCTGAGTAAAGTGTTGAAGCGGCGTTAATTTTATTAATTTTAAAAGTTCATTTTTTTCTAATTCTGGAAGCTCTTCTTCTGCAAACTTTATTGGGTAAACTTTTAAAAAGCCATCAAACTTTAAAACTTGTCCTGCAGCGCGAAAAGTATAATTTTTTGCTTTAACATCAACTATAGTTGAATCAAAAATTGCCTGTGCCATTTGCGAAGCAATAAATCTTTTCCAGATTAAACCATAAAGTTTTTCTTCGGCAGGTTTTAATTTCGATTTTAAACTCTCAACTGTTTTTTCAGGTTGAGTAGGTCTAATTGCTTCATGAGCTTCCTGAGCTGATTTTGATTTTGTTTTATATCGTCGAAAATATCCAGGCCAATAATTTTTTCCAAATTTTTTCTCGATAAATTCTTTTGCTTGAAATAAACTTTGCTCGGCTAAATTTAAAGAATCGGTTCTGTGATAAGTGATATATCCTCTTTCATATAAAGATTGAGCAATTTGCATTGTGAATTTTGCTGAGAAATGCAATCTTTGCCAGGATTCTTGCTGGAGAGTACTTGTTGTAAATGGTGGCAGGGGATTGCGCTTAATTTCTTTTCTTTCGATATTTTCTACTTTATATTCCGCATCTTTTAAATCCTCAACAACAATTTCCTTTGCTTCTTTTTCTTTTTTAATTCCCAATTTTGGAATAGCCTTACCATTTTTCTTAAATAATAAAGCCTTAAATTCAGTTTTGGATTTTGGATTTTGGATTTTGGATTTGTTTGGTATTTGGACTCCAACCCGCCCTCCACTCTCCAAAGCTTCGCTTTGGCTCCATTTGCGATTTGGAATTTTCTGAAGCAATGCTTCGATTGTCCAGTATTCTTCTGCTTTAAAACTTTCCATTTCTTTTTCCCTGTCACAAACTAATCTTACAGCTACTGATTGCACTCTTCCTGCAGAAAGTCCTCTTCTGACTTTTTTCCACAAAAGCGGAGAAAGTTTATAGCCAACTAATCTATCTAAAACTCTCCTTGCTTGTTGAGCATTAACTAAATTCATATCAATATCTCTTGGGTTTTTTAAAGCTTCCTCAATTGCCTGTTTTGTGATTTCATGAAAAACAATTCGCTGGTAAGGTTTAGAATTTTTAATTTTTGGCTTGGGATTTGTTTGGGATTTGGAGTTCAAAGAGGCAAGCCTCTTTTCGCCCTTCGCTTGGTTTCCGCCAAGCTCGGAATTTGGTGCTTGGAATTTTCCAAGCTGCAAAGCTTGGACGAGGTGCCAGGCAATAGATTCTCCCTCTCGATCCTCGTCTGTGGCGAGGATTATTTTTTCTGCTTTTTTGGCTTCCTTTTTTAAAATATTAACGTGCTTGCGGGCTTTTAAAGGAATAATATATTTTGGTTCAAAACTATGCTCAATATCAATGCCAAGTTCGCTTTTTGGCAAATCGCGAATATGACCATAAGAAGGAAGTATGGCAAAGTTGCTTCCTTTTAAGAAGTTTTGAATAGTTTTCGATTTTGTAGGGCTTTCAACAATAACAAGAAACATAAGTTTAAAAAGAAAAATTCAAAAAAGATAGAAAGAAAATAGATAATAAGTTTTTACATTTTAGATTATCTTTTTGCTTTTTGATGTTTGATATTTCTTCCGTTTTCATCTATTTCTCCTCTTCTTATTCTTGTAGAAGATATTGGTTTTCCGTCTTCTGCTAAAATTGTTTTTACTTTAATAATCTTTAACGATTTTAAGCCTTTTTCTTTTCGTTTTTTATTAATTTCTTTTGCTCGCTTTTCAGTTTCCTTTGAAACCAAAATGGCGTTTCCTTTTTCAAGCGCAATTCCAAAAGGATCATCAATTTTAAACAACTCAAAACTAAAACCAGATTTTTTTAAAAATTTTTCTACGGTTTTTTCTCTTTTATCAAAAGAAGAAATATTTTCCTCTCGCGGTTTCCATTTTTTAATATATTCATCTGAGGTTAAGCAAAGAAGCGTTTTTTCTCCTTTTTCAAGAGCGGTTAACAAAAAGAATTTATGGCCTAAATGAAATTTATCAAATGTTCCAGCTGCAACAATCTCTTTTTCCCTCAAAAAACCTTCTTTTGCTTTATAGCCAATTTTTAAATAATTCTCAATTTTTTTCTTTAATTTTTTATCTACTTTTACCACTACTCCCCCTTTGTTCCAGAGTCCGTAAACAATGATTGAGCCCAATGGTGCAAAAAAAGAAGCAGGCAAAAATAAAAGGTCTTCTTCTCCAGTAATAAAGATTTTTACCGGCAAGTTATAGCAAAAAGCAAGTTTTACCTTATCCCATGCTTCTTTTTTGATAACTCCTGCTGGGCTTTCAGCTTTCAGCAAAACAGGGGATTGAATGATTTTTGATAGGTTTTTGCTTTCCTTTTTCCTTTCAATTTTTCTATCAAAAATAGCAATGTCCGGCAAAATTCCTATTTTTTTCAGACAAAAGTTGCTAAAATCGCCAATGCAAATTAGCTTTGAGTATTTTTCTTTTTTGAGTGCTTTTTCTAATTCCTTTTCTCCCTTGACTACTTTTCCAAGTGGTTGGCGAAGATCATCGATTAATTCTTTAGGAAGTTTATACATAAACCAATAATGAACGAATTTTCATTTCGCAATAATTATATCATATGCTTATTATTCGCGATTAACTACGTATGTTGTTCCGCTTCTTTTGATTTTTCCTTGGATCTCCATCAAAATTAAGGCGGAATTTATTTTTCCGGGATCTAATTTTGTTTT